>Ga0180432_10000440_pt1 | contig 67594 bp, 48 predicted proteins | sample SS_ome_10_FD_132414 | JGI IMG/M metagenome (GOLD analysis project Ga0180432, IMG submission 132414) | Hypersaline lake sediment archaeal communities from the Salton Sea, California, USA - SS_1_MS_2 metaG | ecosystem: Environmental > Aquatic > Non-marine Saline and Alkaline > Hypersaline >...
AATTGAAATTAACTCTCCGGTACTTGTTTTTACTGCATCACAGCACGACTCTAGAACTTCTATTCGCGTACCTACGTCTTCGCAACAACTTTCCAGAATCTCTATTCTTGAAGTTACACCCTCACAGCACGAACCCAATGTGTCTATAATTGATATCAGCTCTCCGGTGCTCGTTTTTACTGCATCACAACATGACTCCAGAACTTCTATTCGTGTTCCAACATCCTCGCAACAACTTTCTAAAATCTCTATTCGTGAAGTCACACCTTCGCAGCACGAGCCAAGTGTATCTATAATTGAGATCAGCTCTCCGGTACTTGTTTTTACTGCATCACAACATGACTCTAGAACTTCAATCCTTGTACCGACTTCCTCACAACAACTTTCAAGCGCCTGAATTCGCGAAACCAAACCACAAATTGTGATAGCCTCACCACACTGTGCTGCGTAAACACGCATCTGATCTATATCAGATCCTACAGCTATATAATTTCCTGAATGCGCCCAACGAACAGCTTCAACTTCTTCTGCAAAATTATAGAGGCTGATAGGAGTCAGGGTCATATTAACTGGGTCAAACGAAAGAGTTATAAATTCTTCTATTTTCTCTGAACTAGAACTTTCTTCCCAACCAACAGAAAGACAGAATCCACAAGGACCCCAATGCGTAGAATAAACAGCTGGGCTAGGTCCAAGATCATTGCCGTACTCAAGTCTCTTTACAAGCGTTTCTGCGTCCTCATCATATTCGAGAATTATAAGACGTTTTTGACCTCCCGCTATACCAGCCGATATAAAACCGGTATATGTAGGGTTCCAGTCAACAGAATTTACAGACTGTCCAAAATCATAGCCCGCACTCTCGGTAAGGGTTTCTGCTGTATCATTAAATCTAAAAACAATAGCCGAAGTAGCACCTGATGTGTATTTTGTACCGATAACAAGATGATTGCCATCAACTGCCCAATCCATTGCTTCTTTACGAACTTCCCGGTTTGGACTCAAGTCAACCACATCCACCGGCGAAGCACTTAAAACACCACTCGAATCAACTGAATACAGCTCTAACTCTGCAGAATAATTATAACCCCCAACAGCAAGATAGTCTCCAGAAGGATGCCAAGCTACGGCATAAACATCGTAGTTAAAGTTTTTACTACTTTTTTGAGTAAGAGTGTACGAAACGGGATCAAATTCAAAAATAATTAGCTCAGCATTTGCATCAGCAATGCCTGCTCGCCCAAGGGCAAGTAAGTTTTTTGATGGATGCCAACGAACAATGTGAACATTTGAATTAGTTCCCAGAGGATCTTCTGCTCGCAAAGTTAGGAAGCTACCATCAAATTCATAAATCCTCAGTGGAACATCTGGTTTAGCACCTAAACCAATTGCTATAAATCTATCATCGAAGGTCCAACTAACCGATTGAACATCCGCATCTTCATAAGTTGCACGGATAAGTGGCCCAGCCTCACATCGAGCAACTATTGTCGTTTCACACGTAATTGTATGAATATTATCGCAGCACTCATCCAGTTGTGATTGCAATTCACCTGTGCTTGTCCTGACTTCATCACAACAACTCTCCAAAATTTCTATCTTCGAGTACACACCATCACAGCACGAGCTCAGTGTGTCTATAATTGATATCAGCTCTCCGGTACTTGTCTTTACTGAATCACAGCACGACTCTAGAACCTCTATTCGCGTACCTACATCTTCGCAACACGATTCTAAAATCTCTATTCGTGAAGTCACACCCTCACAGCATGTTTCCAGAATCTCCATCCTAGAATAGATTTCTTGAACAATAGTTACTGTATCTAGTGTGTCTATAATTGAGATCAGCTCTCCGGTGCTTGTCTTTACCGAATCACAGCACGACTCTAGAACTTCTATTCGCGTACCAACATCGTCACAGCAGCTTTCCAGAATCTCTATTCGCGAAGTTATACCCTCACAACACGAACCCATTGTGTCTATAATCGAGATCAGCTCTCCAGTACTTGTTTTTACTGCATCACAACATGACTCTAGAACTTCTATCCTCGTACCAACATCTTCGCAGCATGATTCTAGAATCTCTACTCTAGATTGCAACTTACTTGTACCACCATCACAACATAAAAATTTAAGTGTTCCGCTCGAAATAAGTGTTAGATGATTCTCTTCTGGTGAACCAAAAACAACATCTCCAAACGTAACTTCACCAGCATTATCTTTCCAGACAGTCACGCCATCAACAGTTACAGAGGAAAGGTAATCAAATGTCCAAGTGTAGTTTTTTATAATCCAGGTTCCAGGACTCTTGACGTAAATGCCGCCCATCGTTGTTGTAACGTTGTGATCTATTTCAAAATCAACACGGCTTGTTCTTATGGAAGAATTTTCATCTTCAAAAATTATCTTCCCCCAAGAACCACTCTCTGGCTCATCGCTCAAGCCTTTTATAACAAGATCTGTTAAGTGCAGTGTTGCACCGGCAGCAACAATAATTCTGCCACCTTTGCTTAAGTCTAAAACTCCGCCGTTTCCATTTATGCTTGTAATACCGGAAAATCTCATTGAGCCGTTAAGAGTAATATCGTCAGCACGAATTTCTAAATTAGAACAGTTATTCCATTGCGTTTCACTGTCAATGGTAAACGGCTCACTTCCTGTGATAACTCTGCAGCCACAACCTTTTATTGTTCCGTCACCTAATAAAAACTTTCCATCAAAAAAATGTAAATCATCTTCTATCCAAATACTTCCACCATTCAGAACAACATCCTGACTCACTTGACTTTGAACAGCAAAAGTGACGCTACTGCTCACATCCTGAAGAATGACATCCTGATTAAATACAGGTGAACCCTCCAACCTATTATTATCACCACTAATAAGAACAGATTGCAGCACTCTTCCAGCTGCAGCTCTGACTGAATCGTCACCACTCATAACAATATAACCAGAAGGATCAAAAACAGCAGACAAAAGAAGTTCATTACCGTGGTCTTCAAATAGACCTTCGTTGAAGGTTATAGTCTCACCTGTAACAATTCCTCCAGGATACCGTTTAAATGTTCCTGTAAAATTTGAAATAGGATTTTTAACAGTAAGTGTTGCACCCGGAAGAACCCGAATTGAAGAAAACCTACTATCAAAATCTAACTTACAAAGGATAACAGTACTAAAAACTGTGGATAAAAACGCTGAGAATTTCAGGATCCGGCGGGCAATTCTTCCCATACTAGACTACTCTCTCTCTATTCTTCACGAATCTCTCTTTTTTTAATTATTTCAAGTACTAACATGAAGAAAGATTTTACTCAACTTTTTTCAACCAACCCCCTTTTACAATAATTTGAAATTCAACAAGTAAATTACTCAAAAACAACTTGTCCCTGCAAATAATCAACAACTGCCGCCGGAAACCACTGAATTGTAAGATCACTTCCCAAGCTTATAGCCTCCGATTCAACAGATCCCTCACTCGAAAAAGCTGACATTCTATCAATAACTAAACTCCCTCTTGTTAACCTCATCCCTGTAGACGTAGAATGCAATGTTCCACCATCCAAAATTACCTGAGACATTTCATCATGAAGAACGATAAGTTCTCTTGAGGCAATTGGTGGATCATAGCTAAAGGTCATACCATTATCGACTATGAGCCGACCATATGTCGAAACAGTACTCACCTGATCTGTTTGGTAAGCAAAAGTATGACCATCACCAATAAGAATAAAATCTTTTAAAACATTAAACCTTCCAACCGTAAAGGTATAATCACCATCTTGGATCCAAGCTACATCATGAAATGAGATTGTACTTGAAGCATCCGTACAATGTACATTGTTTCCATTCACGTCTTGTATAGTAATATCTTTGAACATTAAGCTTGAATCACTATCGATGATGATTGTACACGTTGGAGCAAGCGTCAAAACATTTCCCCTGCCATTAATAACTGACTCTCCATTAAAATGGAAACACGGCTGTTTAAGGTAAAGATCTTGGTTTAAAAAAATATTGACGTCATAAAACGTCACACACTCTAGCAATCTTTCTCTCAACTCATAAATATCAAGAAGATTCGAATCACTACCAACTGATATATATCGACCATCGTTGGACCAACGAACAGCTTCAACATTGTTTGTATAGCCAAAACCTACCACTTGATCACTCAAAAAATAATCGGAGGAATCAAACGTATAAAACCTAAGCTCATTTCCACTTGTTGCATCTCTTCCCACACCAAGAAAAGTCCCTGTTGGACTCCATGCCACAGAACGAACAAAATCATTCAAATCAGATTTAGCATCCCTTTTGGTAAGTGTTCCCGCAACATTATCGTGCTCATAAATTTGTAAAAGCTCACCCGAGGTCCCTTCTAAACCAACTGCAATAAAAGCAGTATCTGTCTTGTTCCAATCAACTGCCCGTACAGTTTTAAAAACGGTCTTAGCAGAATTTAATGACAAAGATGGCGTTATCTGATTGTACTCAAAAACTAGCAACTCCTGATTGCTTTCATTGAAACTAACACCAACACAAAGATAATCTCCATCCTTGTCCCAAGAAAGAGCCTGAGTCTGCACCGTTTGCCCAGAACCAATGTCTGCCGATGCAACTGCCGGGGTTGTAATATTGCCACTCGAATCAACGGCATAGACTTCTATTTCCTTTGTAGAACTTCCTGAGTCTTTTCCAATAGCAACCCAATCACCAGTCGGATGCCAAGCAACAGCATAGGCACTACCACCTAAAAGCAAACCATCTTTTTTTGTTAACACACCCGTTGAAGAATTAACTTCATACACCATAAAATCATCGCCTGGCGCACTGAGCCGAGAAACTGCAAGCAAATAAAGCGTTGGATGCCAACGGACAGACGTTATTTCCATATACACATCAGTAGGAATTGAATCTTTGAGAACGAGTTGAGTACCATCAAATTCATATATTCTCAAAAGATCATGCATTGCTGCATAATCACCCAAACCAGCCGCAACAAATTTTCCATCAAAAGACCAATCTGCAGATTCAACGTCATCAGGCTGGCCCTTGGTATCGACAAGTTCGATAACAAATGAGGAAGCTTCGTCTTCAATGTACGGCACACAAGTCATTGAAACTGAAAATTCCAAAGTATGTTGATCTCCAACAATATCACCAAGTTCTTTTATCGTTGAAATATCGCGAAAAATAAGGTCTCGGCCTAAAGTTAAAATGCCATGAGAGAGCTCAATATCACCTGTTACCGGGAAAAAAGAATCGAAGGTTGCAGAAACTCCAGAACCGGCAAGTTTAAAACCTGCCTCTAGAGAAGCAAATCCAGCGACCCTATCACCATCGTTAAGAACTTGCTGCACACTAAACCTAGAAACAGCAGTATCAGAACCAATATCAACCGCCAAAGATGGAATCGCAGTTAAAATAATTGAAAGTAAAATAATATTCGCAGAACGCTTCATTAAAACGGTTCCCTAAGGACATTTTATGTTAGACCTAACACCCTTATTTTTAACCACCAACATTATTAAACAGGGCTATTCCCTGAACAATATCAAGATTTCCAGCAGGAAGTTCTTGTATTTGCAAATCATTCGCAATATCAACACCATCACCAAACATGATAGCCTCAGCTTCAACCACCGCATCACTCGAAACAAATGAATTACGATCGACGCTCAAAATACCTTTTGTTAACACAAGCCCCGTTGAAGTAGCGTGCAGTGTTGCACCGTTAAGTCTTATTTCTGATGTTTCTGCCGTCAAATTGATAAGTTGGTTTGACGCTGAAAGAGGATCGTAGCTGAACGTTGTGTCATTTTCCATTATTAAACGTCCACGCTCTCTGATAAAACTTTCTTCGGTACTTCGATATGAAAATGTATGTTCTTCACCAGAAACCTTCAGATCTTTAACAACATCCATTCTTCCAACGGTAAAGCTATAGTCATTGTCCAATACCATATGAACGTCATGAAAAGAAACGGTACCCAGATTGTCGAGGCATCCAAAATTATTATTATCAAGACCTTTCAGAGTGAGATCTTTTAATTGCAAACTTGCACCATTTCCAATTCTTATCGTACAAGTAGGAAGGAATGTTAAACAATTGCCTCTTCCACTAATCAAAGATTCGCCATCAAAGGTTATGCAACAATTTCTGAAGGTAACATCATTGTTCGTGAAAAGATTCAAATCAGAAAAAACAACACAACCATCAGCACAATCACATCCGGATGAATAAACCCTGAGTTGTTGAATATCAGAACCTAACGCAATATTTTTTCCATCGTGAGACCAACGAACATCTTTGGTATCATCAGCCAAAGAAACTGAACTAACTATTTTTAATTCATATGTAGACCTATTGTAACTGAATGTTTGAAATTCATGAATCCTGTCAGAAGCTGACGCATACTGCGTTCCTATTACTAAACAAAGCCCATCAGGACTCCAATCAATAGCATTGACTGATGGTGTTGTATACACCTCATTTCCAGAAGAAGCTCTTTGAGTCAATGTTCCAGCCGTTCCATTATGCTCAAAAACAAATAATCTTTCAGTTCCACCATTAGTGCCTGCACCAAGCAACCATGTATACGTTTTATTCCAAGAAACAGAATATACATGATGACCAAAAGAGTGTGACGCATTTAGCAATAATGTTTCACCAACATCATCAAATTCATATACACGCAATTCGTCGGCATAGTAAGGATTGTCCGTTCCAACCACTAGGTAGTCACCATTGGCGCTCCAATCCATAGACTGCCGAGTAACAAAATTACTAGGGTTTAAGTTAACCACAGCAATCGGTACTACATTGATTATTCCTCCTGAATTCACCGAATACACTGCAATTTCTTTGCTAGAATCATCCATTGCAATCGCAAGATAATCCCCCGATGGATGCCAACTGACCGCCTTAACACTTCTGTTAAAGTTTATGACGCTTTTTTCATTTATGGTATCCAGTTCTGGATTAAATTCAAAAATTCGAAACTCTGAACCGCCTGCTGGATAAGGTCTCCCCACAGCAAATTGGTATGAATTCGGTCTCCATCGAATAGTATAAACAACAGAAGTTGACCCTAAAGTACTTACAAGCCTTTGAGTCAACTCAGTTCCACTGAAACTATAAATTTTTAATCTGTCATAACATTCACAAGCGAGGCCGGTTATGATGAATTGATCATCATGAGACCAGTCAACAGTCCAAACTTCTCCACATTCAGAAGCAGAATCAATCAGTCCATTTAAATAACAACTACAATCTTCTGGAGCACCTCCAGTACCAAATGGAACAAGCGTAACTGTTGCAGAAAATTCCATAGTATGACGCTGCCCCGTAATATTGCCAAGGCTGGTAAATTCGGCAACATCACCAAAAATAAAGTCCCTGTTTAAAATGAGTGTCCCGCAATTTAACTCGATACCACTAGAAACTGGGAAAAAACTATCGAATGTTCCAGTGGCAGTTGACCCAACAATCTCAAAACCTCCCTCAAGAGCCGCAAAACCGGCAATTCGATCGCCATCATTAACAGTTTGTTTTGTGTTGAATCTGGTTGGAGCCGTGTCAGAGCCAATATCAGCACAAAATACTGGTATGGAAAAAACAGACAATACAAAAACAGATTTTACTCTACATCCTTTTTTCACAAATGCCCCTCACCAACTCATCATTTTCTCACCCACAGCTTTTAAGCACCGGCTTTATATAGCCTTCCTAGTGGGCGAATTGATCCGACAACATCTTTTCCTGCAGCACGTGCAAGAATAGCCTTGTCGCCAAAAACAAGAACGCCAACACCCAAATTCATTGACTCATAAAGATTCAATCTTGCACCTCCAGAAATATACAAAGTTGATGTAATGTTGTGCAAAGAACATGAAGAACTGCTCACATTTCTATTGCTTAATGCCCCCTGAGAAAGGGTGAGAGTCACACCACTATAAATATCACACGTTAAATCATTATTTAAAATACCATCTCCAAAAGAAATACCTTGGTTAATTGTCCTTGTTTTTCCATCAATATCAAGAACATCTTGTGTTTCGGAAGCCAAAAATGAGTCCCTAGCAATGCGAAGATTCCCCTTAGTCAACTGCATACCTGTGACAGTTGAATGAATCGTCGCACCATTAAGAACAAGTTTTGATGTGTTATCTTCAAGGTCAAAAAGTTTCTGGGAATTTATTCCTGGATCGTAGCTAAAAGTAAATCCAACATCAAGTTCAAGCTCCGATTTAGAAAATAAGGTACTTGTCACTGAAGAGCTATAAACAAAAGTCGTGTCACCGGACATAATGATATTATCTTTTAGATGCAAGGCTCCAACTGAAAAAGTGTAAATACTATCTTGTTGCCAAACAACATCCCTGAGCGTAAGAACGGAAGAATTATCCATACATGCAATATCGTTGGCACCGATACCTCTAATGAAAGCATCCTCCAACAAAAGAGTTCCCCCATCGGCAACAATTATTGCCCCATTCGAATCGAATTCAAAAACATTGCCACCACCATTAATAAGACAGGTCCCTTCAAAAATAACCGGACCTCGAAACGTCACATCTGATTTTAAAAATATATTAATATCTTTGAAAACAAGTGGCCGAGAAGTAAAATGAAAAACTTTTAACTCTTCTGCATAATCTCCCGTAGCAACCATTGTACCATCACTGGACCAGGTCACAGCTTTTAAATCATGACCAGCCCTGTAACCAGCAGCTAAATTTAGTGTCATGTTTGAGCTGTTGAAAGAAAAAACAGCTAAATCGTACGTCAAACTTGAAGCATCCATAACTGCCGCAAGAGCAGATCCATCACCCATCCATCGCAATCCGTAAACACTTCGCGAAACAGATGCACCAGCATCTACAATATTAAACTCTTTATTTTCAACATCATGCTCATAAAGTAAAAGCCGTTCAGATCCACATGATACTCCAACAGCAAGATACGGATCGTCTGGATGCCATCCAACACTGTACGCAGTAGAACCTATCTCAATCTCTCCGTACTCATAAACAGCAGTTCCCGTGAAACAAAAAACTTTCAACTCAGAATCAGAAGAGCTGGAATTAAGTCCAACCGCCAAGTAACTTCCCGTCGAATCCCAATCCAGAGCATTTTTTTGCACTGTTCTACTTACACTTGGATAAGAAGAATAAGTTGCACTATATGATGTCCCTAAAATTCCATTTTCAATTTCATAAACAATAATTTCTGAATTACTGGAACGTCCAACAGCTAGGTACTCTCCATCTGGCTCCCACGACACAGCAGTAACATCTGAAGTACTTACTCCATCTTTTTTTGTAAGAGTTCCATCTGAAATATTAAAATAATAAATTTCTAATTCATCATCCGAACTTCTTCCAACAGCGAGATAATAATCCGATGGATGCCACCGAACGGCAAATGCGTGAGAGGAACCAAAATCCTTTGTTAGAGTCAAAGTCAAACTTAAATCATCAACATAATACAATTTGATTTCGTCATAACTAGTAGAACCCGAATGAGCAACAGCTATATACTTATTATCAAAAGACCAATCTACTGAATAGACATTTTTGATCATATCTTCATTGTAAAACATGCTCAGAAGCTTTTCATGCCCGGTCGATGGAATATTAATTCCAGAAACATTCCCCGGAAATTCCAAAGCAAACTGGCCCTTTCCATCAACCATACCCGAACCTATGGAGAATGGACTTTTCAGCTCTGCATCACGAAGTAAAATAAGCGTTCCACCATTCAGAACAACATTGCCTGAAATCGGGAAAAAGGCATCATATGAGCATGTGGTTACAATATCTTCAAGCATTAAACCTTTTTCAAAAACAGAAAATCCAACCATCTGATTGTCTGATTGGTTTGTTGGAAAAAACGTTTTGAGCTGTCGCGAGGATGTTGTATTAGAACCAACATTTCTACTCTCAAGATTTTGTCCCACAAAAAATAGCAACATCCAAAACAGAAAAAAAACTATTTTTGAAAACTTCATTGCCACCTTTTTTAATCAACTATAAACACTAAATTCAATAAGCGACACCCAATCGACTTATGTATAGTACACTAACCCTTAAGAACAGGAAAAACAGGCTTTATATCAATACTAAACCATGAACATCGATCCTAGAAGTTCTTTACCATCAGCAATATCAATTCCAGCTTGTGCACAAACAAAAATACCGCCGACACCCAAATTCAAAGACTCATGCAACAATATCCGAGAATGGTCAGAAAAATAAATATTCGAAATTGTATTACACATACTCCAGGAGTCGCTAGAAACGTTTTTGTAGGCCAAAGTGCCAGCTATTACATTTAATCTTGCTCCTGGACCTATTTCACATATCATATCGTTGACCGCTGTTCCATCTCCAAATGTGATTCCCTCATCTATTATTGTTTCTTTGCCAAAAATATCATACTCCCTTACCACTTCGGAGCTCAAAAAAGACTCACTCTCTATAAGCAATTTTCCTTTGCAAAGATTAATACCTGTCACTGTTGTATGAAAAGTTGCACCTTGCAAAGACAAAACCGATGTTTTATCTTCAAAAGTAATTAAATTTTTGGAAGCAGTAGTTGAAGGATCATAGCTAAAAGTAAATCCTGAATCCAACCGCAACGTTGAATTCGCCGCGATAGTGCTCACCTGTCCTGATTTATAGACAAACTTTTGGGTACCCGTCATTTTTATATCATACTTCCACTGCAATGCACCTTCAGAGAAAACAAAATCATCATCTTGCACCCATGTCACATTCTCTAAAACTATATTAGACGAACCATCAACACATTTTATTTGATCACCAGAAATACCAAACAACCTCATGTTTTTTATAACAATGGTTGCGCCAGCATCTACTTTAATATTTCCCAATCCATTTAAATCTAGAACATTTCCATTTCCATTAATGACACATGAACCCTTGAAGTTCCATTCTCCATGAAGAGCTACCTTGGAACCAAGCTCTATAGTGCCACCATTACCCGTCCAAGCCATAGTACCCGTCCAGGTATGGTCAGTTGGCCCAAGAACGACTCGATTATTCTGTAAATTAACCTCTCCCTCACCACTTAAAGAAACGTCTGCTCCCAGCCTTAAATCTCCTGATAGAATAATCTTACCTTCATTCATTGCAATAGATTGGAAAACTGTTCCATTAAGCTGACATGTTAACTCGGTATCCGCATCTTGAAGAATAATAGGTCCAGAAACATCTCCTGTACCACGTAATTCATTTCCAATACCGCTCACATAAAGATATGACAAAATGTTTCCTTTTGTCATGGAAACATAATCATCACCTTCGAGTGAAAACTGTACGGGACCCAGCTGATATCCCTTAAAATCAAATTCTGCATTCTCGAAAAGCAAGATAACACTTTCATAACTTATCAATTTACCTGGCGCCACTGTAGAAGTCGGCAAACCAGATTTGACCCTTAAACCCATACGAGGAAATGCGCAACTTTCTTGTACATATATTTTTGAATCTGCCCACCTGATAAGTTGTGACGATTCTGAAGCTGCAATAAAAGCATTGCTCGCATACTGATTGTAGACCAACCATCCTTTTTTGAAATTCAGCGTTGCACCAGAATCAAACATCACAGTGATATCATCAGATTCAGAACCACTTCCTAGAACCAAACCACCATCTGTTGTAGAAGAAAGCATTTCAAGAGAAACATCCCCTCGAAGCTTAATTCTACCAACCCTAAGATCTAACCCTGAGCTTGTCACAATAAAAGAACAATTTTCTAAACACATCATTGAAGAATCATCTGCAAAATAAATAGGATTAGGACTTTCGATGGACTCTTTTTTGCCAGCAACCAATACCATATCGTCAGAAATCTCCCAAGTTGAACGAAAAGACACAGTACTTGTTCGGCTGGAATCATAAACAAAGGAATAAGAACCAACAAAATCAACCTGGTTACTAAACAATAAACTTCCTGTTGTAAACGTAAAGTTGTCATCCTGAACCCAGGTAACATTATCAAGTTCTATTGAAGCATCATCATTGAGACATCTGATACAATTACCAGAAACATGACGCACAACAACATTCTTCAGTGTCAATTTTGAGTCTGGCGTAACAACCAGCTCCCCGGTACTATTTAAGTTGAGCATATTTCCGTTGCCTTCAATGACTACATCGCCGTCAAATGTCCATGTTGCATGAAGATCAACGTCTACATTTAAATCAATCTTCCCGTTTGTGCCCTGCCATTTAGTATCTGTCACACAATTGCAGCTGTTCATACCCAAAATTAATGTATTGTATGAAAGACTAATTGTACCTGGACCAGTAATTGAAGCACCTGGCTTGAATAAAATATCATCATAAAGAACAAATGTTGCACCATTAAGCATAAGTGCGTGAGACAAAGAACCATTTAGGTAAACCGTTAAATCTGCGGTAGGAGAAAGAAAAATAATAGGCCCTGTCTGATTTCCATTTCCATGTAAGGTATTTCCATTACCCGTAATATAAAGAGGAAGCGGTTGATCCCCCTTAGCCATATAAATAAAATCATTTCCATTCAATGAAAAACCAAGAGGTTCCTCTTTTGCTTTTGCGTGAAACTCAGAAAGAACGGTAATAACACGAACATCATTGTATTGAAGTGTCGCTCCTGGGGCCACGGTGTTTTCCGGCATAGTAGAAACAATCTCTATCACCATAGGCGGCAAAACCCAACTTTTTGCTACATATGCAATTGAACTACCATAAAAAAGGCACCTAGAATCTTCCGAGCTGGACTTAATATTTCCAGGGATCGTATTGTTATAAGTCCAACAACCAGACAAAACGTGAACATTTGAAGCCGGACCTATTTGGAAAACAAAATCACCAGCCTCTTGTCCATCACCCATCATAAAAGAATATGTCGTTGTCGTCGAACCAAAACTGAAAAACACATCACTCTTTGTTTCAATTCTTCCTCTTGTAAAACAGAGACCAGACTCTGTTATAACTAGTGACGATCCTTCAAACTCTAAAACGGATGTATCACCACCAAAATAAAGTGGCTCGATCCAATCAAATGCCTCTTTTCGTCCTACTTCAAAAACAATACCATCTCTCATTATCCATCTTGAACGTTCTGAAATTGTACTTGTTTGTGCAGAATCATACACGAAAGAATAGGAACCTGAAAAATCAACAGTATTGCGAACAAGCAAACTCCCCTTGTCAAACACAAGATCGTTGCCATGGATAAGCGCAACATTATCAAACTCTATGCAACTGCTATCTGTCAAACAAGTAATACTATCGGCCGATGAAAAGTGAATAGTAATGTTTCTAAGCGTTAATTTTGAATCATCTTCTACAACAAATCGCCCCACACTATTAAGATCTAAATTGTGCCCCAGACCATTTATGATGCAATTGCCGCTAAACGTCCATGTTCCATTTAAATCAACATTCGCATCAAAAACAAGAGCCCCTCCATTAGATTCCCACTCAATATCAGAATTCCAAATGGTATCTGCTGAACTAAATAAAACGTGCTCTGATAAGTTCACAACACCAGAACCTGTAACCACAGAGTCAGAATCTAGAGTCAAGTTGCCTGATAAAATTAGGGTTCCACCATTTAATACAACATCCTCCAAGAAAGAACCATCTAAATAACAGGTCAAAGCAGAACTTGAATCTTGAAGAATAACAGATCCAGTAATTTTTCCGTTGCCATTAAGAGTATTTCCTGTCCCGCTCACATACAGAGGAAGCGATAATGCCCCCTTGTTCATAAACAAGCTCTCATTTCCTCTCAACTTAAATCCTGGAACCTTCTCTTGACCACTTACATTCAAAGATGCACCAGAAAAAACAACATTAGTATCGTCATACGCCAAGGTTACTCCGTCCACAACAACATTTTGCGGAGAACCTGATGCAATTTGAAAAACCATCGGCGGAATAGTCCAATCTTTCATCACGTAAAATTTAGAATCTGCATACCTCACACAACGAGATACATTAGAAAGAGCGTTTAATTTATCCACTGAATTAAAATTATTGTACACCCAGCAACCCGAAGTTAAATGAATATTTGCTGCAGGATAAAGCCGCATAGCAAAATCATCTTCTTCTAGACCTGTCCCGATAATTAGTCCATTAGTGCTCGTAGAAGAAACAACATCTATCCAAACATCACAATCTATATCAAATACTCCCTTTGTAAGCCCAATACCTGAAGCAGTTACCACCAATGAACAATCATTCAATTTCATGACTGATGTTTCATCCGAAAAGCAAAGCGGCTCAACATAATCAACCACCTTTTGCCTTCCAATCTGAACTTCTAATTTGTCAGAAATCTCCCAGCAAGAATCTTGTGCTATAGTACTTGTTTGGCTGCTGTTGTAGAAAAAGGTACTATTTCCACCAAACTTTACGTAGTGATCAAATAAAATGCTTCCTGACCCAAAAGTAAAATCCTCACACTGATGCCACAAAACATCATACAAAGTCAACTGCGCCGTATCATCTGCACAGGAAACACTCACACCAGAAATATCATCAAACCCTAGATTCTTAAGAGCCAGTGTTGAACCTGAGTTAGCAATAATTGTTCCATTTCCATCAAAAGAAATGTGATACCCTCTTCCATCGATTAAGCAACTGCCATCAAAAAATATAGTATCTGTTATTACTAAGTCACCGTCTAAAACCAGGGTTATATCACGAAAGGTATATGTTGCAGAAAGCTCTGTAATACTCGAACAAAATTCTAAAGAGTAGTCATGCCCTAAAATATCAGCCGATCCTTGCAGATTTGCAACATCCTGAAGTTTTAAGTTCTGAGCTAAGCAAAGAGTGCCACCGTTAAACGTAATGTCGCCAGACACAGGATAAACACAATTAAAAGTGCATGTTGTAGAACTATCTTCAAGTGTAAATCCATTTTTAAACCATCCAAATCCCAGCATAGTGTTATCGTTGTCAGCTGCTAAAAATGTAGCAGTAGGCTCAACTGAAACAGCAGTTTCAGAACCTTTTACAACAGCCCTAGAAAAAAACGGAAAAAAAAGCGAAAAATAAAGAACTAGACGGGTACAAGCTCGACTTATAACCACTACTCACTCTCTCTTATTATATGGCTTGCTTCTTACCACAACTCTCTTTTTTATCGACCAGTACAGCCGACAGAGAACCTACCAACTTGGACTTTACCAACGGATTCCTGTTAAATCAAGTCAAAATTTAAACAAGCCTTGGTCTCAAAAAGGTAAAGTTTTACTCTTGGAAAAAATGATGAAACTCCCTGGGAAGAAGTTTAAAATCAACAGCAGAATTCACTGAGGAAAAATCGTTGTCATAATATGTGTCCCAAAAAAGAAGGTTTTTATTATCCACATTTTTTGCATCTAACAAAAAAGTAACAAAAGCCCGAAATGAATAACCCTCATCGAACACCGGCTGTCCGTGTACACCAAAAATACTCATTGCCTCTTTAAAAGATTGAAGATCATCAGAAGTTATATTTGATGGATACTTTATAACTTCAACATCTGATGAAGAAAATTCCCCCATATCAAAAATTGAATCATACTTTTTGAAAATATCGTTTGCTTCATTTGTTAGATTTATAAGCTGCTTTTTACTAAAGCTTGAATTTTCTCTGACCTTAATTGCACAAACTTTTATATTTAATTGTGCAACTTTCAATCCAAATACCAAACCCGCAACAGATCTCATAGTGCCCAGGGGGATATATATAGCATCAGGAATAGGAACATCTCCTGCTTCAATCTGTTCCCTCAACTCGAAAGCAGCATTAACAAATCCAATAAAATCAAGAACTGAAGAACCGTACTCGGGAATAATGTACGGAAAATCACCATACAGCAACTTGTGCTTAAAAAATGAACCGAAAAGAATCGAATTTAGACTATTTTTATCATAACAAAGATGAATATTGTCTTCATAGAATCGGCATATCAACAGGTTTCTTCTAGCAATTGAAGTTATTATTTCTTCATTTTCAAAAATAAGTATACTTCCTAGTCCAATACGATGGGCATAAAATCTAGTTGCAGGAGCATGATTAGAACCTAAAGTCGAAATTGCGAGTACTGTTTTTGCTCTATGGTGTAGAGCGTCAGCCAAAACAAATTCCAACTTACGAACTTTTCCTCCACCAAAACGAAGATGTGGGCATATCTCATAACTGCATCCAATGTGCCTTTCCCCGCATGAGTCATCCCGTTTTATGTACAACACATTAGATGTCGAAAACTCCTCACCCAAATCTGGAATTTTTTGGACATCAGAAGGGAATTCTCCCAAGGAAACATAAGGAATTTTTTCGCACAATACGGGAAAATAACGAAAAAGCAGAGGCATCTCAGAAGACAGCGGCAACGGTAAAGGAGTAAGCCTGCTTGCCAAACCTTTTGCAATATTCATATTTTGGTTCGAAAAACCCGCAATGTTGTCACAATCCTTAACAAAAAGCAATTCTCCAAAGGAATCATCTGCTTGTATAATCACGAAAAAACAAAAAAAACCAAAAATAAAAAATCTTCTCCTCATTGCAAAATCCTATATCCTAGATAAAATTTTAAAATGATTTTTTCTTCAAAAAAATGTTTTGAGTACACTATCACATAGATAATCAGACAAACTCAAGAAAGACAAAATAGGGAAATAATATGCAAAAAAAAAGACCCCAAGAACTGGGGCCTTTTTTAAAAAAGAAGTAACCTAAGAACGTGCTGGCAATAAACTATAAACAAAACCTCCTAAAAGATTTTCGAGTGATTTTTTTAATTGGGTACAAGAGTGAGAAACTTTTCTTTGCACATCATTCTTAAACCCATTAATCATAAAATTTGACTGCGACCGAATATTTTCAAGTCGAGTAATATATTGTTGTAAATTTTTCTCATACACATCAGGATTCCACCAACCAAGACTCATAGTATTAGAAATAGCAGTTTCGCGAAGTGCATTGAAAACAATTTTCGCTTCTCTTGAAACGGTGATGTCCTCATCCTCCAAAATCTCAATATTTGTACAAATGTTTTGTAAATTTTTTGTCCCACAAAACATTTTACTTCGCTCTTTTAGCGAGCCAACATGATTTTGAATTTCGTTTTTCACAAGCGTTAAAACATCATCTATCAACCCAACCACTTCAGGGCTCCTCATCCTATCGATGAACTTGTCACGGGCACCGGCAAATCTAGCTCCAAAACCTCGCACGCCTTCGTTTAATTCACCTTGCCAGCTTGATTGTACTGAAGATATATCACCTTCCCGCCTGTGATAATTTTTTCTTGGCCTGTATTCTGCTTCTCTGTTTTGCCCAAGAGGACAAAAAGATTTGAATGATTTTTCTTTTCGGGGAAAATCAGATTTATACAATAAGTTATCTTTTACATTGATATTTGTGCAAATATTGCGAGGGTAAGCCCCACCGTGTCGAGCAACATAAGGATGATATTGTCTGGTCGGAAGACCTAGCGTACGCTGAGAAAGATAATACTGCTTATCAGAAAAATCTTTATGATAGCTTTTGAGCACCTTCTGCACTCGCTTAAGATAGTTCTTTTTTCGCCAACCACGCAGGGGAACGTCAGAACGCGCTCCTTTTCTGCCGGTAATAAGAAGATCGCTTGTAGCAAAGTTCATAATAGCAGTATACACAATTGACACAGTCTTTGTTGAAGCCCGCAAAAGCTTCTTACGTTTCATCAAAAACTTGTCAATATCCTGACCTGTTTTGGAGTTTAATAAACTTTTTACAACGTCCAACTCAACACCCAAAAGACGTACAATTAAGCGTAATGAAGATTCGTCAATATTTTGAGCAACCATTCGATCTAAATCATTTTTCAGGTAAATATACTCCTGGCGAGCAACCCGATGAACTCTACTTAATTCTTTTGCCTCTCTTTCATACCACGACTGGTGACACCCTCTACAGCCGCTACATGACAACAAAGACCGAGCACTCACGAGCACGAGTAATACCATGACGAAAAATAGTAATACTTTTTTCATGGTATCTCTCCCCCTTCTATTCTTAGAATTTAAAAAATCCTAAAATCCATTTTGCACCTTCAAACAACTCTTTTCAAACCAGCTGCATTACACACCCGGTCCTTATCATACTAGCAAACGACATTTGCAAATAGAATATATTTTAAAAAATTTAATAAAATATACTGCTAAACAAGGATTTCGATTAACAACTTTTTAGAAAAGCACACACAAACTCAAGCTTAAAACATTGCCCTGATAAGCATCCAGATGGAATTTGAAGCGTAAACACCGGACCAAAAGGGAAACCATTCTTCCTTTTTCTTCGTCAACATTGCGCCCAAACCGCCAAGAACAAGGCCTAAGGATATGTTGACCGGCATAAATAAACCTCCAAGAACTAGCATTGGGCTTACTTTCATTTTTTTCAAAACATAACCAAATATAAATCCTAAAAAAAGAACATAACAGTTAAAAGACTTAGCATTTCGAAGCGTTCTTATAAGCAGCCATCTATTTTGAGCTCGATATGCAAAAAGAACATCAGAACCTAAACCAAAATGACTAATAAGTAACCAAAAAACCAAGCCTATGCACAAGCAACTCACAGCCAATCCAAGATACTGATATATTTTTATTTTTTTTATTGGAATATTTGCAAGAAGAGCCAATTTCCTGCCAAAAAGAATATCGGTGGCAACACCTCCACAAATTCCAACAAAAGTAACAAGAATCGCAATCTGCAAAAAATTAAGACTAAAAAGAAACAACGCAGGAACCATAACAAACGTAGCAAATCTACCCATGAATGCTAAACCTATTTTTCCAGCAATATTAGCAATTTGATAGGCACAGATAAAGGTAAAAGAAACAAGATAAACTTGTGCAATAAATGAAAACCTAAAATAGGTCAAAAATAAAATCATTGGCACTGCAAGAAGAAAAAATTCTATGAAACGTGCGTAACAAATCGACTCTTGACCGGAAGTTCTAGTCTTATTTGATTTATTAAAAACAGACCGCACTATATTTTTTGCAGCTTTCCACAACGATTTAGGGGTTGATATAAAACCGGCAACGGCGCCAAACAAAACCATTCCACTCGAAAATGTTAGCACAAATTGTAAAGATGGAACCTGGGCAAATACCAATCTGTTAAGTGGCCCAACAAGCAAAACTTTAGCAATCACACCAACGGCGATAGGGAAAGCAATAACATGTCCTGTAACAAAACCCAATGCCCATAGCATTGGCCAAATATCCAGTTTCACTGCCGGAATTTTAACTACACCGATAAACTGAGACGATAAAAGTGATACTGACTTTGGAATAACTCCTCTAAAACCGAACAAACCATCCTGAAAAAAACAAAAAACTGTTGTAGATAAAAATCCCACAACAAGTTCAAATGCTTTACGTACTTGCCCCTGAGCAATTACGGTTTTGTGCACAAGCTGACCAATAGGAAACGCAAGCTTTTCTTGCACCAGAAACTTATGCTCTAAAAGATTAGCAACCCAAATACCAAACCAACCAGAAACAAATCCAAGAACAGATAGCATCAAAGAAAAAGCAAAAGGATAAGCCATCCAAACATTAAAAAGAGATTTATCCAAAAAATAAAATGTTGGAAAATAAAATGCCATTGCGTTGGCAAGAATACCTCCAACCGACCCTGCACAAGTAGCCAAAATTATTTGTGTTATTTTTTTTGTCTTTGGCATGGAAAACAGACTAAAAAAAAGCATTCCCATTAGGGTTAAAGTCGGAGCTATCCAAGGACCAATGGGAATTGCCATAGCAAGATAACTCATTACTACCGTTGAAAACACAGAAAAGAAAATGCTTATCAGAACTGTTAACAGCCACATATGACACTTTTCCATTTTCAAAAAAACAAAACATTTGGCTGAAACGTACCATCCAAGATTATAAAAGTAAAACAATTACGCGAAAAACCTAGGAGTTTAGCTGTTGACAGAGCAGGCCATACTCTTTTAGTATTTTTTAATAAAAACAAGCCAAAAACCTGTTAAATAAAGGCATAAAATGAAAAACCTGAATAAAAAAATGTTATTAATTGTTTCGATCTTTTCCGGACTAACAACTTTCATAGCTGAAAACAATCACTCCTGGGATAAATCTCCATTTTTCAATACAAAATTTTTACGAAACTACAATTTAGTAGAAGATGTTTTAGTTAACCAAATAGGATTTGAACAGATACAATTTAAATCAACCGATGGATTGACCCTGGAGGGCCTGCTGCTTAAGCAACCAAACGCTATTGGCACTATCATATTTTGTGCCGGCTTCTGGCCCGGACGCAAGGAAGGACAAGCCCCAATATTTAGAATGCTCCCACCAAATTATAATATTCTTTGTTTTGATGCACGCGGCCACGCAAAAAGCGAAGGAAAATTTTGGTCAAATTTGAGCCAGTATGGAAAAAACGAATACAAAGATGTTCTTGGCGCAATCGAATATGTAAAAAATAAAATTGGTGGAAAAGTTGTCATATATGGTGTTTGTGCAGGAGCGTTTCACACCTCACACGCCCTATTAAAATTATCAAAAGAAAAAAAAATGAAGGAAACTAACATCGTTGGATTCATATTCGATAGTGGATTTGAATCAGCCACCAGTGTATCGTCGGCATTAAAATATCACATAGAAGAAAAATGGGCACCCAATCTACTCAGCTGGTATGCAGACAGAAAAACGATAAAAACTACGTACCTCTATCAAATAACATCCTGCATCATGTCATCAATTTTAACAACACTTCGAGATCTTATTTTGATGCCTAGTGTTAGAAAAATAGAACCTGAAACACGGCTTTCGGACAAAATACAAAACATTACATGTCCAATTTATTTTATTCACGCAAAAAACGACAACTATGCACCGTTCGATCAGATTGAGCAACTTTCTCAATTGATAGAAGAAAAAGTCTGTTGGTGGATAGAAAAATCCTCACATGCAACTCACGCACTCAAATATAAACATGAATATCGAAAAAGATTATTGAACTTTCTAGATTCAGTGGTTCAGAAAGTGTAAAAATATACTCGGGACAGATGTCGGATTGAAGAAAGATGGGCTTCTCCTCCATAGCTTTATGCGAAGGCGGAAAGCTGGTGCCGAGGACTGGACTCGAACCAGCACAGTGACTAATGCACCACAAGGACCTGAACCTTGCGCGTCTACCAATTCCGCCACCTCGGCTATAGAATTTACAAGAAAAAGAGAAAATCGCACCCCAAAGGTACGATAAAAAAGATAAAAAATCAAAAATCCGTCATCTTTTTGCCAGATAAAAAATGACAATGAAGATGAAACACACTCTGTCCAACTCCGGAACCATTATTCATTATCAATCTAAAGGATCTGTCTCCAGACAATTTTTCCGATAACTTTTTAGCCATCATCATCATTCCAGCAACATAATGACTATCTTTTTGCTCCAAAGTTTGAACACTTTCAACATGAACTTTTGGTATGATTAAATAATGAATGGGGGCTTTTGGATGAATGTCTTCAATAACAATGACATCTTCATTTTGATCTACAATCGCCGCCGGAATATCTCCCGCGATGATTCGACAAAATATACAATCTTTATTCATAGCCTCCTCACTTTTTCAAAATGCTATAGAGAAAAAACTGGCCATGCCAAGAGTTTATCCTGAGTAGCGAAGCGTATCGAAGGGGAGCCTTCTACTTCGTGCTTAGCACTATGAAGAACTCAGTTGGCGTAGGCTGGAGGAGAGGGAGGGATTCGAACCCTCGATCCCGATTTCTCGAGATAACGGTTTTCAAGACCGTCGCATTCGACCACTCTGCCACCTCTCCAAAAATTCTTAAGGAGCATAGGTTGGTGCGCCCAGAAGGAGTCGAACCCTCAACCTTCAGATCCGTAGTCTGACGCTCTATCCAATTGAGCTATGGGCGCGCGCATGAAAATTTCCTTTAAAAAACTGGCCGTGCCAGGCTTAGCTCCCAACGGGAGCGAAGACTGGCGGAGAGAGAGGGATTCGAACCCTCGTGCCCAGTTTCCCAGGCTCTCGCTTAGCAGGCGAGCGCTATAGACCACTCAGCCATCTCTCCAAGATATATCAAAGATATTGTACAAAAAGGATAAAATATCTGACAGTTTATGCAAGAACTAGGAACAAAAATCCCAACTATTTTTATTTGCTCAAACTTAGTTGTATAGTTTCTATCTAATCAATAAAGTCTAAAAAGTGGGAAATTAAAAATGCCGCTTTTATTTGAGGTAAAAGTAGTTCCAAGCTCCGGAAGAAATAAATGGGTACTGGAAAAATCAGGCAAACTCAAATGCTATCTTAAAAATCCTCCAGAAAAAGGCAAAGCAAATAAAGAACTCATCAAGCTCATTGCAAAAGCCCTTTCTCTTGCCCAAGGAAAAATTGCCATTGTTTCCGGCGCAACAAACAGAAACAAACTGGTAAAAATTGAATCGGATTTTTCTTACGACCAACTACTTCAGTTATTAGGTATAGAAAGGCAAAAATCCTTGTTGGAATAAATTTCAAGGAAAAAGTGATATGGCATATTTCAAATGGCGTGGCATTGATCTTAACGGCACAATTTGTTCAGGTAAAACATTTGCTCGTTCGAAAAAAGATCTATCCAATATTTTGCTAGAAAAAGAAATATCAATTCTTTCCTGTTCGCCCTCAAGTCCCTGGATATTCGTTCGATCTGTTAGCCTGAGTGACAAAATACACTTTTTCAGACAACTTGCAGTACTTATTGATTCTGGAGTAATGCTACCTGAGGCATTACAAATTTTGAGTGGCCTGGTCAGCAGCATGCGACTGCGAGAAATCATCACGGGAATCAAATCAGATGTACATGAGGGAATACCTTTAAGCTCGGCGCTAAAACGATATCCGAAAATTTTTGATCCACTCATGATAAGAATGACACACATAGGTCAAGAAACAGGTCAACTTGGAGACGCACTGGAACAACTCAGCGATTACCTTGATATTACCCAATCATTCCAAAAAAAACTAAAATCTGCAGCCCTTCTACCAAGCCTTACTTTTGGATTTTTCATGTTCATCGCAACCGCAATACTTGTACTGATTGTTCCACGATTTGAAAACATTTTTACATCAATGAAAAAAGAACTCCCGTCTGTAACAAAATTTATCATCAAAATAAGCTCAATAGTACGAAATAGCACATCGATTTTTATTATGATCGGTTTTGCTTTTGTTTTTCTGGGAATATGGCGATACATAAAAAGCACACGCGGTAAAGAAACTTTTGATAAATTTATTCTTAAGACATCATGGTGCGGGCAACTCATAAAAAACAGCTCTCTTGTTTATTTCCTACATTCTACTGCAATGCTGCTCAACAGCGGAATTCGCTTGGTCAAAGCAATGAGCATTTCAAAAAAAACAATAAAAAATAGTATTCTTCAATCATATGTTTCTCAACTGGAAAAAAATGTTACGGAAGGAACCGCTTTAAGTCAGTCTATGAAAATGGCACCAGGAAACTTTTTTGAAACTGATTTGGTTGCACTTGTACGAGTGGGCGAAGAGTCTGGACGACTCGGACCAATGCTCAAACGAAGTGCGGCCATCTACCAAGGAAAAGTAAATCAATCGATCCGCTTTTTCACCACCATCTTTCAACCACTTTTAATGATTGTTCTTGGGCTACTTATCACCCTTTTAATTTTTGCCATTTATTTACCAGTATTCAGCTTAGCTAACGTGGCCTAGTGCTCGTTGACGGAGAAGCTCTTTTTCAGTACATTATAGTTGATCAGATCTTTTGACATGCCGGGATGGCGGAATTGGTAGACGCACGGGACTCAAAATCCCGCGATGGCGACATCATGTCGGTTCGAGTCCGACTCCCGGTACCAACCTATACTCCTTCAGAGCGACTCTTCGATACGCTTCGCTACTCAGGATAAACTCTTGACGGAGCCAGTTTCTCGGCAAAACAGAATTCCTCAAATGGTGGAAATGGAAAGACTCATAAAGCTACGCTAAACACAAAATGAGCTATCAGAAAAAAAGGAGAGGCGACATGCTTGCATATGAGAAAAAAAAATACGTAGAAAAAATACCTGAAAATATTAAATGCGTCCTTGGAGCAGACATTGGTGGAACAAACAGCAACTTTGGGATATTCCAAAATCTAAATGGGCACTTGAAGCTCCTATTTTCTTTGCACTTCAAAAGTCAAAAAATTGATAATTTCACAATACTTGTAAAAAATATCCTTGACCTTTTACAAGCAAGCTACGGTATCACCATAAAACACTCATGTTTTGCAGCTGCAGGCGTTGTTTCGGAACACCGAGATCGATGCAAACCAACTAATCTAGATTTTGTTATCGATGCAAATGAATTGATTAAAGATACAGAACTTGAATGTGCAACACTTGCAAATGATTTTGAAATAATTGGACATGGACTAATGCTTCTTAAACCAGAAAGTCTTGTCCAAGTAAAAAAAGGTATACACCATAAACGATACCCGAAGGCAATTATTGGAGCAGGAACCGGACTAGGAAAATGCATCTTGCAGTGGCATGAAACATTAAAACGCTCTATGCCGCTTGCCTCAGAAGGTGGACACGCCGATTTTGCAGCTCAGGACGATACTGAATTTGAACTAATCAAATTTATAAAAAAAACGGAAAATAGAGATTACAACATCTCTTGGGAAGATGTTCTTTCTGGAAACGGAATCGGGAGAATGTATCGATTCTTTTCCTCTAAAGCGAACAACCAACGCATGAACAAAGATCTAAAAGAAAACGGCTTACATCCAGACAAAATTTTTGCAAGCAAAGATCTTGATGAGCATAGTGAAAAAACCTACAAGCTTTATTCAAAAATCTATGCTCGCTGTGCAAAAAATTTCGCACTAGATTCTCTTGCTCTTGACGGGGTATACATTGCCGGCGGTATTGCCACAAAAAATCTTGAACTGTTTCAACAAAAAATATTTTTGGATGAATTCATAAATTGCGGAAAACAAAAAGATCTGCTCAAGAATATACCGATCTACGTGATTATGGATTATAATGTCAGTCTTTACGGAGCAGCTCAATTCATGTTGCTTGAAAAAACCTGTTTATAAAAAAAGTCCTCCGATTTTTTTTCGGAGAACTTTTTTATAGAACAACAATTATCGATAAAAGCTTGAACCAACAACGTAGTTGACACCATCCTTTTTAACTTTTTCAAGATAGGCTATTTTTGTTTTTCCTTTTACCTTATAGGTCGTGGCACCGGGACCATCTTTCACTATCTTGATAAAGTTTTTAATGTATGGCACACCCTTGTCGTCTTTAATCCGAGACATATCACGCCAAATCAGATCATAATCCTGGCCATATGCGTAGCATACACCGTTAAAATCAAACACAAAAACACTTAGATCGCCTTTTACAAAATCACCGCCTTGCTTTACAAAAACCCCTAAAGCCTGTTCTTTTGTTGTATCTTCCATCGAACTAACAGCGCTTTTAACAAGAAGTTGCATCATTTCTGGTTTCGAAATAGGGTGCAATCCCGAGCCAATTACAAATCGACGGGTACCTATCTCAACAAGTTCGACGTATACATATCGCGAAGCATTATTGTCTTGATAGTCAATCCAGCCCCCACCGGCCTCTGCCTTGTCAATCATTTCACGCACAAAATATCGCCCTGTATCATCTTTTAAATCAAATTGATTTCTTCCTATAAAATCTGGATTTCCTCCGTGCGCAATTACCTTACCTTTCATATCGTACAAAAACAAAAAAAGATCTCCATAACGAAAATCTGTTTTTCTCTTTGATGTAAATTCATCAATCGATTGTGAAACACCATGCATTTCTAAATATCTAAAACCTTTTTTAACAAGCTCCATAGCTGCTTTGCGATTTGCCGTAGTGTAGTAACCACACGCAATAAAATAATTTCTTCCTTTGTTGTCAGTAACCTTTTTCGCATAAGTCATTTTTGGAGCATTTTTGGAGGTATATTCAACCCAAACACCATTGATCGCTTTTTTTAGTTTTTTGATAATCTCTTGATTTATGTACTTTCCATCCTGATCTCGATATTCCAAAACATTCTGTCCAATCAAGCCTGGCCGATCACCTTGAGCCATAATATTACCATTAAAATCGAGAGCAAAGAGATACAAATCTCCAAAAACAAAACTGCCAAGAGAATAATTGAATCTGCTAAAAGCTTGATCAATAGACCCCTTACGCGCCATAACATCATTGAAATATGCTACAGCACCGTTAACAAGATTAACTACAGCATCTCTTTTTGAATGAGGATAAAAACCGCAACCAATTGCATATCTTTTGCCATCTTTTTCAACAGATTGAATGTATGATAACTTGGTAACATTTTCCCACTGATAAACAATCCAGCCACCACCTTTTTTTGCTTTATCGATAATGGAACGCACAACATAAACACCATAAGAATCTTGATAATCGTACAGGTTTTGCCACAAGAGACGCCTATGAGCCCCTATTGCCAAACAAAAACCATCATAGTCATACACAAAAAGATATAGTTCACCGTCAGAAAATTCATCATCATAAGAAAAGGCACGGAAAGAATCGACTAGTTTGTTTTTTCTTATGTATTCTACCGCCTTATCAACCAAAATTTTTGATTTCTTTTGTCGATCAGAATAAAATGCCTCTTCATCAAAATCAGGAATAACCGTTCCATGCGAAAAAATCAATGGGGTTGATTTTTTGTCGAGTGAAATTTTTTCCCTTATAACTCCACGGTCAGAAACAACCTCCTTCTTTTTTCTTCTAGCAATCATCGTAATTGCGGAAAAAAACACTAAAGAACTCAGAACAGTAAAAAATAATCTTTTTTTCACAAACTTTCCTTAAAAAGTAGCAAATATAAACCACATTACTCCCTGCGATCACCCATAAACCGCAGCATAAACAAAAACAAGTTGATAAAATCTAAGTACAGTGTCAGCGCCCCTAAAATTGCAACTTTACCTCTTGTCTGATTGTCTGCAACCAAACGAGACGCAATCTGTTTTATTTTTTGTGTATCATAGGCTGTCAACAACGTAAAAATGATAACGCCTATACCAGAAAGAATATAATCAAATGTCGAGTTACGTAAAAATAGATTAACCAGCATACCTATAATAAGACCGAATAATCCCATAATCGCAAAACTGCCAACAGAGGTCAGATCTGTTTTTGTGAAATATCCATACAAAGCTGTCGCCAAAAACATTCCCGCTGTCACTATAAACGTGGCGTAAATCGAGGACTTTGTGTACACAAAAAAAATGGAGGCCATTGTTAAACCAAGAGAAGCCGCATAAAGAATAAACGTCGCAATAGCAACAGGAAGCGACATCCTCATGACATAAAAGGCCAACACAATCACAAGTGCAAACTGCAAGATAACAAGTCCTGCCATTGCCCATGGATGAGCGGTAAGATATTTAAAAAAGGCTTGCGTTCTGAAAGTATAGTAAGCAACGCCCGCAGTAACAGCCAAAGCAAATGACATCCAGCCGTATACTTTATACATAAAGCTAGAAGCCATGCCCTCTTCAGGGTAGGGGTATTCGGGATATTGCATTCGAAACTCCTTTGTAAATAAATTTTATAAACACTTCATTCTTATCACTCGGCTCGCTTGTACGCAAGAGTTCGGCCCTTTAACAATTGTTAGCTAGCTCTTGCACGCACTTGCTCTGTTGTGATAGTTCTATAACCAATGTTGAACGGTAAGTTTAAAAAAAAGGAAAAGGGTTATGAGAAAAACATTCGTTAGTCTCTTTGGCATTGTTGCAATATTTATACTTTCTGGATGGGGAGCCCAAAATTCCAATGTTTCCGGAGACAAAAAACATGCCATTAATTTTTATGGAACTCTAGAGACATGGTCAAGTCCGGACACCATCATAAATATAGAAAATATTTCGATTGATAATCTGTATAAACAGATCCCAATGCTTCTCAAACCAACACTAAAACCTGCAGCAAAGGGGAAAAAATCTTTTGCCGATGCTGCCCAAAAAGCTGCTAAAGCTGCAAAAAAGGCAGCCAAGGCTGCACAGAAAGCTGCCAAAACCGCAAAAAAAGATGGAGAATCCGCAGCCCAAGATGCTGCTCTAGCAGCTAAGGCCGCTGCAGATGCAGCTCAGGCCGCTGTCCAAGCATTATCAACAACAAAACAGGCTGAAAAGACAGCGGATCCCAAAAAACATATATTGACAAGTGATCCCAAAACAAATCTTATTGAAACAAAAATAGATCTTGTCGAAGTACACGAAATTACAGTGCCCCATCCAGATGAACTGTGGATCTATCAAAAAGAAAAAGGATACCGAAAAGTTGAATACATAGAGATTGAAATTGTTTCAAAAGGAACAAAAAAAACAAGCATGAGTTATCTTATTGAAAAACGAAAAAAAATATATTGCGACCGTGTAACCGCATCCGGACCAGAAGAACAGGAAGTACCACTCAAGGCAATCAAAAGTCTCAAAATAATGGGATTTAACGATCGTGATGTAGAAAAAAGTAAAAACAAACAAGAAATAGAAAAATGTAGAATGCGAATCCTTAAAGAAAAATTAAAGAAAAATTGTTAGCATGTAGAAGATAAAATTTATTTATACACACTCAAGAAGGATAATTTTCATGGCTGTTATAACAATCAACGAAGCAAATTATAAAAAAGAAATTGAAGAATCAACAATGCCGATTATCATCGACATTTACGCATCCTGGTGTCCACCATGTCAAAATATGGCTCCCGTTTTTGATGAACTAGAAAAAGAGATGGGCAGCTCTTACAAATTTGCGAAAATCAACGTAGACGAAGCTCGTGAACTTTCAGTAAAACTCGGCGCAACTTCTATCCCAACATTTGTTTTTATTAAGGGTGGTGAAGTTAAGGGACGAGAAGTTGGTCAGGTTGATAAAGAAGAGTTGCGGGGTAAAATCAAAGAATTCTTGGGTTAATAATTACCTCTTTACATCTTTACATCTTTTTGTCTTGAACCTCAATCCCAAGCTCTTGCAATTTTTCACGCAAGGAGTCAGCTTTTGTCCAATTTTTTTCACGACGAGCCTGTGCACGCTCGTCGATTATTTTTTGTATTTCTGGTGTAATTTCAGCCTGTTTTTTAGCAAGTGGCTCAAGCGTAAGACCTAGAACTTCCTGTACAAAAATCTTTACAGCACAACGTTCAAGATCATTTTCTTTTAACTTATTCGCATTCTCAAAAATAACACCCAGCATCCCAGGAGTATTTAAATCATCGGACAAAAATTTAAGCATCTTGCGGATAATTGGAAAATCCATCATCTGCAAACGATCACCATTTTGTCGACAATCACCTTTGAGCAATTTACATAATCTGCGATACGTTTTCTCGATAGCATTCATATCTTCAAAAGAAAAATCTAAAGGCGCTCGATACTGGTGATTAAGATAGTAAAAACGAACAACCATAGGATCAAATTTTTCAAACACCTGACGCAATGTGAAAAAGTTTCCCAAAGATTTAGACATCTTTTCTTTGTCTATTCTGACAAATGCGTTATGCATCCAATAGTTTGCAAATATTTTTTTATTTAATGCTTCCGATTGTGCTATCTCATTTTCATGATGCGGAAAAATCAGATCCATACCTCCACCGTGAATATCAATCTGCTTTCCAAGATATTTAGAAGCCATAACAGAACACTCAATATGCCACCCGGGCCTTCCATAACCCCAGGGACTCTTCCAAAAAGTCCCCTCTGGAGTTCCCTTCCATAAAACAAAATCGAGAGGATCTTTTTTCTTTTCACTTACTCTAACACGTGCACCTGCACGAAGATCATCAAGTTTATGTTTTGATAAACGACCATAACTAGGAAATGTCTGAATACCAAAATAAACATCTCCATTGGAAACATAAGCGTGTCCAGAGTCGATCAAACCAGAAACAAAATCTATAATCTCTTGAATATTCTGGGTAACACGAGGCTCAAAATCTGGATCCAAGCAGTTGAGATCCCTGACATCCTGCTGATAGGCTGTTATATATTTTTGCGCAATTTCTTTGTATTTGAGTTGATCACCTAACTCTTTTTGTGCTCTTTTTAACAACTTGTCGTCAATATCGGTATAGTTTCTGCAGTATGTTGCATCAAAATCCAAAAACCGAAATAGCCTGTACAATAAGTCAAAAACAACGGCAACTCGACCGTGTCCAACGTGGGCATAGTCATAGGGTGTGATTCCACAGACATACATTTTTACCACATGAGGCGTAATAGGCTTGAAAACTTCTCTTTTCCCGCTGAGGGTATTTGTGATTTTTATCACTATGATTCCTTCGGCGATTTACCATATCTCTATTAAAATTATTCTATTTATTTTAGCACAGATCAAATCGATGAGTTAGCTCGATTGGGCAACTTTAAAAAAAAATAGTACACTTTACCTCTGTTAAAATAAAAAATTGGATGAAGTATATAATCCTTCACGTAGGAGACCAGGAGCCAACAGATGATATCACCATTTAGTATTAAGCGTACCGTTATAACACTAATAACATTAACCTGCATTGCTTTTTTTCAAAACGCCCAAGCAAGCATTGCAAAAAACAATAAAAACCATCAGGAAAAAATTAGTTCACAAGAATTAATAGATGAACAAACTCTTGCCCTTGTCAGCGAAGAAGAAAAAGACCAAGAACCAAAAACGAATAATTCAACTCCACAGGGAGCACCACGAAAAATCAGAAAAATCATTGTCTCTGGAAATACTATGGTTCCAGACTCCGTTATTTTAAGTCGTGTTCCTTACAAAGTAGGAGAAGTATTTAATCCAAGTAAAACAAAACAACTTATACACAACCTTTACTACGACTTGAAGAGATTTCGAACTATTACCATCTTGGGAGAGAATGTCCCTACTGCACAAATCGACCTTTACATTCAGGTTGAAGAAAAAACACCGTTGAAGGAGATTGAATTTAAAGGAAATAGCACACTCAGCAAAAAAGAAATCGAAAAGAAAATAGATTTTTCCAATCTACCAGCAATTGATGCAGAAGAATTGACTTTATTTGCTCAAAAAATAAAAAAGCTGTACCTAGAAAAAAACTTTCATAATGCACAGATCACGTCACAGCTTTCTATAGACGAAAAAGATGGCAAGGGAAAAGCAATCTTTAGCGTCAAGGAAGGCAAAAAGTCTATGGTCAAAAGAGTCCGCTTTAAAGGAAACAACAACATCAGCGGCAAAGAATTGAGAAGCAAGATATTTACACGTGAAGACTGGCCGCTCAGCTTTCTTGATAATTCTGGAAGTTATCAGCCTGACAGAATCGAAGCAGACAAACACATCATAGAGCAGTTCTACCAAAGCCGGGGATATATGACGGCAAAAGTGGCAAACGTCGATGTTAAAATGAACGAAAAGAGCAAACACTTTGACATTACATTTGAAATACAAGAGGGAGACCTGTACACCGTCAATAAAGTTACAGCGTCAGGAAATGAAATCTTAAAAGACGAATATATTGTTTCAAGACTACCTGTTCAGAGCGGCGATCTATATTCTCGAGAAAAAATTGTCGACTCGATCAAGGCGCTTGAAGGACTCTGGGGAGAACTTGGCTACATTTATGCACACGTTGATCCATCAATTCAACCGAATGAAGAAGAAAAAACAGTTAACATTGCTTTCCATACAGAACTCGGCAATAAGGTTTTTTTAAATAGAATAAACATCATCGGAAATAGAAAAACTCGAGACAAAGTCATTCGCAGAAAATTAGCACTCTCTGAAGGACAACTACTGACAAACAGTAGAATGGAAATGTCAAAAGACAGAATTGAATCTTTGGGCTATTTTGATCAAAAAGATGGTGTTAATTGGAGAAAAACGCGAGTTGACGACGAACATGCCGATCTTGATCTTCTTTTAAAAGAAATAAAAACAGGGCGAGCACACCTCAAAATAGGTTTTGGTGGAGCTGGAACAACCCTTTCATCACCTCTCTCTGGACTTTCCGTTGGAGCTGAAGTTGCTGATACCAATCTATTTGGAACAGGCATACAATTAACTCTCAATGCTTCATGGGCAAAAGAGGAGCAGAGCATCCTGTTCAATATCACAGACCCATGGTTGTTTGATCAGCCGATTTTAGGATCTCTTGACGTTTATCACAAAAGACCAAGCTACGATGACTTTAAACATACAAGGGCAGTCAATGAACGTCTGACCGGCGCAGGCGCAACTCTTGGCTTTATAACACCATACTTGTGGGAAACACAGGTTATGTGCCGATTCGGAATAGATAGAGTCGCTTACGAAAAAAAACCGGAAGCTCGAGTGTACGACACCAAAGATAAAAAAGATAGAGTGCTGGCGACAACAGAATATCAAGGAGTTCTGGATAAATTGTTCCAATCAGGAAAATATTTTTGGATCGCAGCTCACCTAGGAATGGACCGCAAAAACCACCCTATTCATCCAAGTCGCGGCTATAAATGGCTAGCAATTGGACAATTTGGCGTGCCAAGTTTTGGTTGCAATATTGGATTTTGTAAATTTGACTGCGACCTTAACTGGTACACACCCCTGATAGGTGAACGAGATCTTGTTTTACGCCTCCATGCTTATTTTGGATTTTTGACAAGATTTAAAGGCAGAACAATTCCGTATCGAGAACTTTTCCACATCGGCGGACCCGCAAGTGTACGTGGATTCCTATTTGGTCAAGTTGGCCCACAATTCTTGGGTGATTCTATCGGCGGTCAAAAGGGATTTTTTGTTAGCGCGGAGCTTTCTTTTCCTATCACTCCGGATTTTAACATGAAAGGTGTTGTATTTTACGACGGTGGCTCAGGGTGGGATAACCCATATGCCTGCGGCATTTCAAAAAAATTCTTGGAGCACAACACATTCCAATTTAGACACTCTGTTGGCGTTGGACTCAGAATACTCCGACCTATGCCAGTCCGAATAGACTGGGGCTTCAAGCTCGACAGAAACAAAAAATTAAACGAGACGGCTAGCGAAGTTCATTTTGGTATGACGTACGACTTTTAACAAACAGAATCAACCAGATTTTCAGTTCACAGCGGCGGAATTTTATTTCCACCGCTGTTTTTTTGCAAGTTACCACACAATCGATTTATCCATGCAATACATAACCCTCATACAAATTTAATTAATCCATAGATTTTTAACTCTCACAAAGGTTATTTTAGAAAAAGCTAAAAACAAAAAAAGGGAGAAAATGAAAAGAAAAATTATAAAAAAATCTATTAGCAAACTTGTATTGGCCGGACTAGCCTTTGGAATATTACCAACATATTTGTTTTCTAGTAGACTTGATACCAAAAGACCTAAACCAGCTTCTTCGACTCGAAAGAAAGCCCCTACGCCTCCGAAAATCGTACCTTCACCTACAAAACCTATTACCAAAAAAATTATCCCCCAAAAACCTAAGCCAACTCCAATAACACCAAAAAACACCACTCTCAAAAGATTTTTCACCAACTGGGAACAAAAAAAACCAACTAAAGCTGAAATCGATACTGCAATCAAGCATGTGAAAGACACAACAGAAAGAATAAAGAAAATGATAGCAATAATAACTGGCATCACTGTTGGAGTAACAGTAGCTGGAATAGCCTTGGGCGTCGCAATAGCCGCACTTTCAGTAGCCATTGCACCAATATTTTCAACAGCAACACCAGCCATAGTTTCATATTATCATTTCCTCACCGGAGTACATATTTGGACAGGAGCAGCAACAGCTGTACCCGCAACAATGCCAACTCTTGTAGACATAACGGTTATAAAACCAGCCATCACATTAGCCGCAGCTACGAAAAGTGCGGCTACTCCAGGTATTATTGCAGGACTTATTATCGCAATTATTTCAGGTACAACTATTCCATTTGGAGGCATACTAACTGCAGGACTCACTGCAACAAAACTTCTTGACTCTGTTTATCTAACAAAAGCACTTAACAGAATAGAGAAAAGATATCCTGGAATACTAACAGCTGACCAAATAGCCGAAATTAAAAAGTTCCATAAAACAGCTTTCAGAGGCACTATAAGCAAGGCTATCGTTAAGGGAATACGACTCAAAAATGCTATTATAAAAACTGCAGAAACCGCTCTTAAACAACATCCAAAACTCGCTGTAATACTTAAAAAGAAAATTATCCCAAGAACAAAGAAATATATTCAAACACACTGGGAGCTTGAAAATCTGGAGAAAACCATCAGCAACTATAAAGAACGGCAAAAGCATTACGAAAAAATAATGAGGAAAACTAAACCATTTAGCAAAGAACATATGAAAGCAAGCTTTAATCTGATTTCAATAAAAACAAGCCTCAAATATGCCAATATAAAAAAACGGGCTAAAAAATTAAGAAATCGAATAATCAAATACAACAGAAAATATCGCGGCATCAACCTAATGCTCGCCAGGGCAATAAAAACATACAAACAAGAAGCCAATGCTATTTTAGAAGATTTAAAAACTGCAATGCAAAAAATCGCAATTGAATCAGAAACAATTCTGTACGAGATGACACAAGATGCCGCTAAAAAAGTTCGAACAGATCACAAACTTACCAAACTAATTGGCAAAGACAGAGTACTCAAAATAGTCAAAAAACTAATCCAGAGACAAAAAGAGGTGGTCGATCTTAATAAACTTATAAATATTCATAATAAAGCAAGGAAAGCCTGGAGCTTTAGTTATCAAGCAAAAGTAAACAGACGAAATAAATTGGTAAAAAAACTTAAAAGAGACAACAAAAAGTATCCTGGCCTCTTTAGTTACCTGAAGCAACCGACCATCATGTATATTAAAAAGGTCAGCGAAATTAGCGAAAAATACAAGAAAGCATTCTAGAAAAAGCAAAAAAACTTAAAAGAGGAGAAACATGAAAAAAAATACAGTCAAAAAATCTGTCCGCAAACTTGTACTGGCTGGATTGGTGATTGTAATTTTGCCAACTTATTTGTTTTCTTATCAATTTGATACTAAAAGACCTAAAAAAGCTTCTTCGACTCAAAAGAAAACCCCTACGCCTCAGAAAATCGTACCTTCACATACAAAACCTATTACCAAAAAAATTAGCCCCCTAAAACCTAGGCCAACTCCAATAACACCAAAAAATACTACTCTCAAAAGATTTTTTACCAACTGGGAACAAAAAAAGCCAACAACAGCTGAAATCAATAACGCAATCAACTACGTGAAAGACGTAAGAAAAAGAATCCAAAAAATGATATCGATTATAACCGGCATAACTGTTGGAGTAACAGTAGCTGGAATTGCTCTCGGAGTAGCTGTTTCCATAATATCATTGACTATTTCGGCACTATTTCCACCAGCAGCTCCAGTTGGCGTATTAATTGCAGAATATGGACCAATAAAAGTGTTTGAAGAATCTGCTAAAGCTGCAAGCGCAACAGTTCTTTCTCAAGCAGCTCCTGGAATCGTTGCTGGACTTATTATAGCAGTAATTTCAGGTACAACTTTTCCATTTGCGGGAATCTTATCCGCAGGACTCACTGCAACAAGACTTCTTGACTCTGTTACCTTGGCAAAAGCACTTAAAAAAATTGAACAAAGATATCCTGGAACACTAACAATGAACCAGATAACCGAGGTTGAAAAATTCCACAAAATAGCTTTTAAAGGCACGGTGAGCAAGGGAATAGTTAAAGGAATTCGGCTCAAAAATGCACTCGGCTCAAGTGTAAAAAACGCTCTTATAAAAAATCCACAAATTATTGCACTTCTTGGAGCTGAAAAAGCATTCCCTCGGGCAAAAAAATACATCAAATCAAGCAGGCAGCTTGAAAATCTCGAATCAACTATAGATGACTACAAGAAAAGAGCTGCCAAGTATAAAAAAATTATGGCTGAAAACAAACCATTTACCAAAGCTCATGCGCAAGCAACTTTTAAACTTTTATCAATCAATACAAGCCTAAAATATTCCTACATAAAAAAACAGGCCAGTAAATTACGAGCTCGCATCTACAAATTCAACAGAAAATATCGCGGCATCAACAAAATGTTGGCTGGAGCAATAAAAACGTACAAAACACAAGCGAACGCAATTTTAGAAGATTTCAGGAGCGTGATTGATAAAATCGCAATTGAATCAGAGGTAGCCCTGGATAAATCGGTACAACAAGTTGTGGCAAATATTAAAAATAATCCAATTCTTGTTAATAAAATTGGCAAGAACAAACTGTTTAAAATTGTTAACAAATTGATCAAACGACAAAAAGAGGTAGTCGATCTAAATAAACTTATAAATACTCATAACAAGGCAAAAAAAGCCTGGAGCTTTAATTATCAGGCAAAAGTAAACAGACGAAACAAATTGGTAAAAAAACTTAAAAGAGACAACAAAAAGTACCCTGGCCTCTTTAATTGCCTCAAAGAACCAACCAAAGAATATATAAAAGATACAATGGCTATTGAGGAAAAATTCAAAAAAACTTTCTAAAAAAATCAGCAAAACCAGATGGTAAGGGCTTACAGGAGCACTATTTCACTTGCATGAAATCTCCAAGCTCCCAGTAAATATTGCTCTAGGATGAAAAAATGTAGAAAAACAACTCCCATCTCATGTATCATAAAAATAAGGAATATTTTCATATTGAAAAACACTGTTTTTTGCCCATAACAAGAAGGAAAAAGATGAAAAAAACTAAGCGAGAAAAAAATTTTATAAAGGCTATCAGCAAGCTTATATTTGCTGGGTTGATGGTTGGAATGATACCAACTTCACTGTTCTCATATACTATCGACACCAAAAGATCCGCTGCTAGACCTTCTGCTGCAACACCACAGAAACAACCTTCACCAGTTCCAAAACCACAGGTAACTTTTCCAGAAACACCGGTAGCTACCCAACCAGAAATTTTTCCAGAGCCAGAGCAGGCAACCGCTTCAGAACAACCGGAAACTGTTCCAAAGCCAGAGGTAATTGTTTTAGATCCACTAGAGTCAGATCCACAAGTAGACGCCCCATCGACAGTTTCTACTGATCCACATGGGACTGTCGCTCCTGGAGTTCAAATAACAACAAAAGAGGTCAATATAGAAATCACGAAGCTCAAAAAAACAATCAAAAAGTTGAAAAATCTCAAAGTAGCTCTTCCTGTAGCAGTTGGTATCATAGGCGCCGGAGTACTAGTCGCTTCTGGAGCAGCCATTATTGGCAGTTTTGCCCTAGCAAGTTTCGACTTCTTTGCAACGGCTGGTGCTGTACTTCTGCTAGGAACAGGTGCATTCGTGGCCACCGCAAAATTACTCCCATTGTCAATTGCAACAGCATTGGCCGGAGTATCACTCAAACAGGTCTTTGAAACAACCAAAGGAATCAACAAACTTGAAAAAATAGCCATACGTTATCCAAGCATAATAACTGAGGACCAAAGACGTTCTATTGCAGAATTCAAAAAGTTAATTAAGAATAAACTCATTAAATCTTATCTTAAGGGCTTAAGAATAAAAGAAACACTAGATCAAGTATCTCGTGAAGCAATCATAGAAAAAGGTCAATATCTGTACAATTATATCGACCCAACCAAAGTGTTCAAAGTAGTAAGAAAACTCATACAACGACAAATCGAAGTTAAAAACCTGAAAGAAGCAATCGCTATTCACGAAACCTACAGAAGAGACTGGAGCTTTGGCTATCAATCAAAAGTAGATAGACTAAAGACATTAGAAGCAAAATTAAAAAGAGATGAAAAGAAATATCCTGGAATCCTCAATATACTAAGCAAAGCAACCAAAAAATACAGCGATGCCTTGGATTCAATACTTTCCGAGTACAAAAGCATCGCAACAAAAGTAACCGAATTATCAATTAAGGCACTTCAAAAAGCAATACAAACAGGTATTGAAAATGTCCAACAAAAACCAGAGCTTGTCAAAAAAATCAGGGAAAGCAAAGTAACCAAAAATGTCAGTAAACTGATTCGACGCCACATTGAAGTTGAAGGCTTGGAAAAAGAAATTGCCTTGCATAAAACCCTTGGAAAGGGTTGGGGTATTGGTTACAAAAATAAAGTCAACAGACTCAAAACTTTGAAATCAAAATTAGAAAGAGATGATAAAAAGTATCCTGGCCTGTTTGATTGCCTAAAAGAACCACTTGAAACATACAAACAAGAGATCAAGGATATCCAAAAAAAGTTAAAAAAAACATCCTAAAAAAATAATCAATAAAAAAGGACGGAAGAGTTGGTTCTTCCGTCCTTTTTTCTACGCACAAACCAGATAAAAACATCCGATAGAGTAAAAAACAAACTACAGAATAAACACTTGGAATAAAGGCAATATTAAGAAAATAAGGAGTTGCCGAGTGGTGAGAGCAAAATAAACAACTATTGCATTACCTCAGATACCCGCTATAAAATAAAACGAAAATAAAGAGCGTAAAATCAAAAATAAGAGTAAGCATGAAACGTTCGTATTTTATTGTTGTATTTATATCGACTCATGTTTTTTTCATATTTTTTCAAATTCATAAACACAGTAAAATAGTCAAACTTTCCTACCAAAAACAAAAAAATGAACAAAGGAAAGAGCGTCTTGCACAAAAAATTCAGGAACTTACGCAAAAGCTGTATGCCCAAAAAGAACGGTCTGCAATTAAAAAATTTGCTCAAGAAAAACTAAAAATGAAAAAAATGAAACTTTCTCAGATAAAAAAGCTACATAATTGCCTGGAAAAAACGAAGCAGCAATGAACAAAACGTACAAGCCAAGAACAGTCTTTCTTTTTCTGCTGTTTTGCTTGTTATACTCCGTTATTCTCTTTAATTTGTACCTGATTCAGATCAAACAAAATGCATTTTTTTCACACCTTGGAAAAAAACAATATAATATTGTGATCTCACACTACCCCGTTAGGGCTGAAATTCTTGATCGCAATCAACAACCCCTTGCTCTCAACAAAACTTATCTTTCTGCTTTTATTTTGCCCAGACAGTTGGCCGAAGAAAAAAATGTAGCCAGTTTTTTGCAAAAGAAATTCCCGTCGGCCTATAAACACCTTTCTTTAAACAAAAAAAAAAGCTTTATGTTTGTGCAGCGACGACTAAACGAAGATCAACTCAACTTGATCAGAGAGGAAAAACTTAAAGACATTAAACTATTAAAGGAGCGTGGAAGATTTTACCCTGTAGCATCAGCAAGCCCGGTTGTTGGGGTAACCGACATCGACAATAAAGGACTTTTTGGTATAGAACTTCAATATAACAAACAGTTAAGCGGAACACCTGCTATCTCATCACTGGAGCAAGAAGCTCGTTCTGGCCACTTTTACTTCAAAAAAGAAACTCACAAAGAAGGCCAACCGGGAAAGCCAGTGAATCTAACAATTGACGGAGATCTGCAGTTTCTCGTTTATGAGGAACTGATGGACACGCTTAAAAAATGGGAGGCTAAGGAAGGATCTGTTGTTATTATAGACCCACAAAACGGCCAAATCCTTGCTATGACTAACACTCCAGGATTCGATCCAAATAATCTTAGCAATCTCAATCTTGAAAAAACAAAAAATAAAATCGTCACGGAAAGTTACGAATTTGGTTCAATCGCAAAAACATTTGCAGCTCTTGCAGCACTGGAAGAGGGAGTTGTCACCATCGACGAACAGATAGACTGCGAAAATAGCAAAACAGCCTATGTTGACGGAAGAAAGGTGAATACTCTAATACCGCATGGAATTCTTTCGTTTTCTGAAGTGGTAGAATTTTCGAATAATATTGGAATCGCAAAGGTGGCAAGTAGAATTGGAGAAAAACTGTATACCCACTGCAGCAAATTAGGGTTTGGAAAAAAAACAGGTATTTCATTTCCCGGCGAGCAGTCGGGATTTATTAATCCTCCTCACAGCTGGTCGAAACAATCAATTATGTCTCTTTCTTATGGTTACGAAATGACCTGCACTATACTGCAAATAGCACTCGCATTTTGTACCATTGCACGCAACGGTTACCCCACTAAACCAACTCTTATTCTCTCGAAAAAACAAAAAAACAAAACTGATTCGAAACCATTGTATAAAAAAGAGACAATTGACACGATCAAACAAATTCTAGAAAATACAACTTTACGAGGAACAGCTAGAAGAGCGGGAATCAAAGGATATAGAGTGATGAGCAAAACAGGGACTGCAAATCTTTTAGTCGATGGACAATACAGCCCGGACAACAATATTTACACCTGCGCAGGCATCGTACAAAAAAATGATTATCAACGGGTCATTGTCACCTTTGTAAAAGAAGCAACAAAGCCCGGTGCCTATGCCGCAACTGTAGCCGCCCCATTATTTGAAAAAATAGCTCAAAAAACATTAATTCATGACAAAATTTTCTAAAAAAGATATAAGGATTTTGGTAATGGAAAAAAAGAAAATAATTATTCCTGAAGATGTGCACACGTCAACACAGGGAGAGTTTATACAAAACTATGAAGCAATCACCTTTCGGACAGGAAATCTTTTTTTATTCGCAGCCGACCAGAAAATAGAACATTTGAACCAAGACTTTCACGGAAACAACATTCCACCAGAAGTTAACAATCCTGAACATATTTTTAAAATAGCAAGCGAAGGAAAAATTGGCGCCCTAGCCACGCATCTTGGTCTAATTACACGCTACGCGCAGCAATACCCCACCATCAACTATATTGCAAAATTAAATGGAAAAACAAATCTTGTACCAACACAACAAGATGATCCACGCAGCGAGCTCCTCTGGACAGTTGAAGATGTTATCAGGGTAAAGGCACAAAATAAACTCCCTATTCGCGGCGTTGGTTTTACAGTTTACCTTGGAAGTAAATATGAAGCCGATATGTTGATGCAAGCAGCGCAAGCCGTGCATCGAGCTCATCAATTCGGTCTGGTTGCCATCTTGTGGATGTATCCACGAGGAAAAGCAATTACAAATGAAATTGATCCTGATCTATTGGCCGGTGCCGCCGGAGTTGCTGCAAGTTTAGGAGCTGATTTTGTTAAAATAAATTCTCCAGAAAAATCAGAAAATCTAAAACAAGCTGTTGCTGCAGCTGGAAATACAAAAGTTGTCTGCGCCGGGGGCCAATTAACAGATGAAAAACAGTTTTTACAAAAACTATATGAACAGATCTCTGTCGGCAGAACTGCTGGATGCGCAACTGGAAGAAATATATTCCAACGACCTTTTGAAGACGCAGTTACAATCACAAAGGAAATTTCATCAATCATTTTTGATGGAGAAAAACCAAAATAACCTCTACAAAGTCCTATTAGCACACCAGTTGAGAACCACACCCCTCCTTAATATACTATCAATAGTTAAGTTTAAACCAATCTTTACTTAGGGGGCTTCACTTATGAAACGTAACACAATAGCACTTTTCGCTTTCGCTTCTTTATTGACACTGTCGGCAACAATGACAACGGTGTGTATGAACGATCAACAAAAAAAAAACCAAGCAACCCGACAAGAACTTGATGGAAAATGGAAGGCGCTTACTCAAAAAATGTCACAGGATGAAGAAATGTGGGACTTGCTTGAAAAAGAAGTCAATGAATTAGAAAAAACATCAAAGCGAGATCCTGAACTTAAAAATTTTCTGAAAAAACTGAATCAAGATTCAGGAAACAATAAAAAATAAACTTTTTTCAAAAAACAAAAGAATGGGCGAAGATCAATTGCGATCTTCGCCCATTCTTACTACAATAATTCAACATAGAAAAATTTTTTAATTATAAATCACTATATTCGAAGGTTTTTGATGAACAGAACAATCCTTTTTCTTACACTAACAACTTCCATACTTATTCCGATAAAAACTATATGCATGTTCAAACTGAAAAAGAATCATGGTCTTTCAAAAAATGAAATAAAACTCCTGCAGCATAATAAACAAATAGACAAACTAGAAAATGAAATAGAAAAGGTAGGCCTTTATCCAAAAACATTCAATAACAATGAAAACGACATTTGGGAAAAAAATACTTCTCTTGGTATGTGGACAAACAAAAAAAAGGAAATATGCACCGGCTTTGATCTGCGAGGACTTAATATAAAAAAAACTCCTTGCAATGAAGGAACACTGACAATAATTGAAAAAAAAATAATTGAGACCAGAAAAGTAAATCTTAATCATTCAGACAAAAAAAAGATTAAAAAAAAGAAAGAAAAAGAAATTACAAAAAAGGTAACCTTGTACACTATAAAAGGGTACAGAAATCTTAGAAAAATCTGCTCAATATGGCAAAAAATTAACGCTCTAAACTCATGGGTCTAGCGATCCATTGACTTCTTGCTCAAACGCCCAGCATGCTTAATACAGAAAAAATGTAATAAGCACCCTAAAAAATGGGCGGTCCTATGAAGTTCAAATCATTGATCCATTATTTAAATCCTGCTCGGTTTGCGACCCTTAAATATCAGGCAGTATTGATTATTCTAAGCTCACTTATCTGTGTTCGGTGGTTCCACCAAAAAGCGACCGGTTTTTTTAGCACCGATCCTCGTCCACAATTTAAGGTCCTCACTCCCGATTCTGTCCGAAAATTTCTTGGTTCATCTATCGGTACCAAAGTAGAAGCAGGCATACACATCGAGAATTTTCAAGAATTTGATATGCGTCACGGGCTTTTTACCGTTGATACTATTGTTTGGTTTCGATTTAATCCGTCGGTAATATCGCTAGAGACTATCGATAAATTTTCTTTTGACAAAGGAAAAATTGAGAAAAAATCAAAACCAAAAACCAAACTGATCAATGGCGTTATGCTCGCTAGATACGATGTTCGAGTAAAGTTTAGTTCTAACTTGAATTATCGACTGTTTCCTTTCAACGACCATCGAATATTTATAACGCTTATTAACAAACAAGTCTCACCTGGCGAGCTGGTCTTTGATTCATACGAATCTGATCTTTCATTATCTCAAAACATGCGTATTTCTGGATGGCAAAAAGCAAACCATGCTGTGGAGACAGGGTATAGTGAAGCGTTACTAGACAGGCACGACCCAACAACAAAAGTATTTCATCCTGTTGTTATTTTTTCTATAGATTTTGACAGAACAGGGGCACGCGATGCATTTATTCTTTTGCTTCCCCTATTTCTTGTTTTATACCTTTCGTTCATCGGCCTGACCTTCCCGTATGAGTATTACAAAACACGGATTAGTATCTCCACTGCAAATATAGCGGCACTTATCAGTTATCGCTTTGTTATAGAAAATGCAGCACCAAAAGTTGGTTACTTCATGCTTACAGATCATATCTTTAACATATTTTTGACACTCTGCTTTGTTATTTTCTTTATCAATATATTGCTGCGCAAACCGGGCATGGAAAAAATCCGCGGCATATCACTTATACTGCTCCATATAATACAGCTGAGCGGCGTCTACTACCTTGTTACCTATTGGATGGCAACATAACAAAAAAAGGAATCTGTAATGATAAAAAAAACAACCGTTTTTATTTTATTCGGCATCTTGTTGACAAACATCTGCTCTGTCAAAGCAACAGAATTTAAAACATTAGATGAAATAAGGAACTACGCAGATGCTTACGAAGAATATCCAGACAACGATAATGCAAACTGGCTCAACCCGCACTACACATCTTTTCATAAAAAAAATACACCTGGATGGTTCGAAAAAGCTTCTAGATTTTTTGGCATTAAAAAAAGACCTCTCTGGAATGCCAAGAACTTAGAAAATCTTCTTGAAACAATGGTAGATGAACGTGAAAAAAATGGTTACATAGACCGATTTGTTCAAAAGCTCGCTCCTCCAGCAGACTCACGATTCATAATTTTTGGAGATTTGCATGGGTCGTTCCATTCTCTTGTACGGGACCTAACAAGTCTCAAGCATGACGGAATCATAGATAATAACTTAAAATTAATTAAAAACTGTTTTCTTGTTTTCAACGGAAATGCAATCAATCTTTCCCCTTTTATCTTGGAAACATTAACCGTAATATTACGCCTCATGGAAGTTAATCCAAATAACGTCATATACATTCGAGGACTACACGAAGATAAAGAACACTGGCGCAACTTTGGGCTTCTGAGAGAACTGAGAACGCGAGCCCCAAAAGTTCCTGAAAAACTCATGAATCGCTTCTTTGGCACACTTCCGCTAGCTCTTTATTTGATCGGACGAGAAGGTTCTCAAACCGAGATCATCCGTATTTCATATTTTGATCGTGATTATTCTGAACTTAATGAAGACAACTTTGCAGACTTTTTTGTTTTAGATGGCAAAGAGCAAACGGCAATTCGCAACCTCAATGTAAAAACAGAATCTCCGCAAACAATCGATGTTAAAGTCATTATCAAATCGGAAGACCGCCTTACAAAACACTCAACAACACAAGGACTTACTCCAACAGACTCAGACAAGGGAGCAACTGCATGGATGGTTCTGTCAGCACAAAACAGAACATTCCGGGCCCTTTACCGATTTTTCTACGACGCATTTGCCATAATCCAAACAAACGGATCTATAATGAACTGGAGAATCTCACTGTACAATAGAGACGTTCGTGACGAACACGGGAAAATAAAAAAAACAAAAGAATACAATCTTGCTACTGGAGATGAAATTACTGGTGAAACTCAACATGTCAAAACACTAAAAAAACAGGTTGAACAGCTTCAAAGTAAACTAAAAGAATGTCAATTGAAAAAGAAACCAACCAAAAGAAAAGAAACTATTCAGGAAAAACCCGATCAAACAAAAAAAGAGATCGAACTTGCAAAAAAAGAAACTGAAATCGCTAAAAAAGAGGCTGCTCTTGCGCTAAAGGAAGCCGAACTTGCCAAAAAGGCTGCAGAAAGTGCTCAGAAAAAAACACCGGTCATTAAAAAAGAACCACAAGAAATTGTTATCGGAACAACACTTGGACTGACCGGAAATGTAAAAGAAGAAAGCGAAAGCGTAAAACTAGGTCTAAAATTGAGAATAGACAAACAAAACCGTGAAGGCGGTATTAATGGGAAAAAAATCAGGCTCATTGTTCTTGATGACGGATACAACCCAAATCGGGCTCGCGAAAATGCACTTGAACTGATTAATAAATACAAAGTGAATGTCATTCTTTTCCCTGTTGGCAGCGCAACAACAAAAGCATATCTTGATCTTGTAAAAGATAAAAAGGTTGCTGTCTTATTCACATCTTCCGGCTCGCCAGCACTGAGAAACCCAACACCTGAATATTTTATACACTTCAGACCTTCCTACCCCGCAATGTCAGATGCTCTTATTACCTACGCTCAAAAAACACTAGACGCAAAACGATTTGCTCTACTGACTCAAAGCGATGTAACCGCAGCAGGCCTGCGAGAAACATTAAGAAATGCAGGAATACCCAACCGTGACATTGTCGAGGTAACGCACAAACGAAACATAACTGATATGAGCAAACAGTCGTCAACTATAACCAACTTTAATCCTGATGCAATTATTTTATGGACAACCTCAGCAGCATCTATGGCAATCATTAAAGGAATAGGGGCAGAGAATCTTATTCACACAAAAATGCTCGGTGCAGATTTAGGAAATCCAATTTTTAACGAATTTTTGAAAGACAGGGGGCTGCTCGCAAACTACATCGACGCACAAGCTATCCCAAATCCAAAAACAAGTCCCATCCCTATCTTAAAAGAATACCGAGAACAAATTGGAAAAAAACCGATCGATGGCCTCAGCGCTGAAGCTTATATTTGTGCAAGTATTTTTATTCATCTACTTAAACTGACAGGAGGCTCAACAGACAAAGCTGAACTTATAAAAAAAGCCGAGGATATTAAAAATCTTGATCTTGGTGGAATAAAACTAAGCTTTGATAAAAAGGATCGCCGCCTTTCTCGCTTTATCTGGCTCAACAATGGAAAAAAAGAATGGATTCCCGTAGATGTCACGAAATTGGAAAAAGAAAAACAAAAGATTAAAAAAATAAAAAAAGCAGTAGAAAAAGAAAAACCACCTTCAAAAAAAGAACAACCTATAAAACCCAAAGGACCATTTGTTATCGGTTCCACTCTTGATATGTCTAAAAGCCTAAGGTTTGAGGGCAAAAAAATGAGGGAGGGGCTTGATGTTTATATTCGAAAAATAAACCGTGAAGGTGGCATCAGAGGACAAAAGGTAAAACTGGTTGTACTTGATGATGGATACGATCCAAAAACGGCACGAAAAAACGTCGAAACACTTATCAAAAAATACAAAACAAACATCATCCTTTCTTCACTTGGAAGCCCAACAACAGCAGGATATCTTGACCTAATCAAAGAAAAAAAAGTTCTTGTAGTATTCCCCTTCACCGGTTCTCCCGTTCTGCGTGACCCATCTTATTCAAATATTCTTCACTTGACACCGCCATACGACCAGATAGAACTTGCTTTGTTCAAATATGGCATTGAAAAACTCGGTATTAAAAAATTCTCACTCTTTGCGCAAGCAGATGAAATGACAGCTGGCGTAAAAAATATTTTAAAGCTCGCCGGAGTAAAAAAAGAAAACTATACCTTCTTGGGCTACGCTCGAAATACAACAGACTTTTCTAAACAAGTAAAAGAACTCGAAATGTTCAAGCCAACCGGTATCGCATTGCTCAGCACCTCTCGAGCAGCAACTGAATTTTTAAGACAAGTAGGAGTTGAAGATTTAGTCGGAAAAAAACTGCTCGGTATTCAACTCGGAGATATTAATTTTAAAGAATTTATAAGGGAAAAAGGGCTAGGAAAACAGTTTGTTGATATTCAAACGGTTCCCAATCCAGAAAGTAACCTTCCTATATTAATTGAATATAGAAAAGAGATGGGAACAGAAAAACCTGATGCATATAGCGCAGTTGCATATATTGCAGCGGCAATCTTTTTTGATATTCTCAAGAAAATTAAAGGACCAATTACAAACAAAAGTATTATTGCTGCAGCAGAAAAAACAAAAAATTATAATTTAGGTGGATTAAATCTAAACTTTGAGCCATCTTCACGGACGATTCTAAACTATATCTGGTTTGACACTGGCCAACCAGGAGACTGGGATCAGGTAAAAGTTGAACCAAAAAATTTAAAGGCGAAGAAATAGTTCTTCGCCTTACACCTTATAATCAAAATGCATAAATAATAGAAGCTATGACACGAGTATGTGGAACTGGGCATCCATCATCTACTTTGCCACAATCATTTGTTGTTCCATACGCGGCTCTAGTATGTTCAAGCTCAACACCAAGAGTGATAGGACCCCGAAAAACTCTGATTCTTGGTTGAACCCTAAACATGTAATCAGCATTAACACCCCAACCAAAAATCATCAAATTACCACTTGGATCCTTTTGTATTTTATTGCGTGACCCTATATTTTTTGCAAAAGCTACAAAAAGACCGATTTCTCTTTTTGAATTAGCATGTAACGCGTCCATCCAAATATTCCAACTGCGCAACTTTGTATACATTCTTCTGTCAGTTGCAGGATCTCTTTGACAGACAGCATAACCTCCAATTTGATCAAAGATTGCAGCGTTCTCAGCATAAGTAAAACGCAACTTCAACATAAAATCATCTTTTTTAAAACGAGCAGCAATAAACGGAATAAAACTTTTAATCACTTCGGATTCTTTATATCCATTCGCACCAGCTGTTAGATTTGTTGCAAGCGAAGAATCGGTCTCTAGGCGAGGAACCATTGTGCGAAAGTCGCTACCAACACAAAGTAAATGATCTCCAACAAAAACATTCATACGCAAATAAAAATGCGGTGAAATCGAATGGCGCGATCTTTCTTTATAAGGAATTCTGCCAACTGCCGCAACAATTTCCATAGGATCAAAGCGATGACGAACCTGAAACATAAAACTATACTGAAATGGATCAAACATTTCTCCACCATTAACCGAAACAGTATCCGGACATAACTCAACCATTGCAAGCGGATGATAATAAAGACCGCATCGCAAACTTGTGCTTTCCCAGTCAAATTGACAAAAAGCATGTTTTATCCGAGGAAGTCCATACGAATTAAATAGCTCATCACCAAGTGGAAACGTCCGTCCAACAATATCAGCTTTGATCAAAGCTGATGATTTTGCACCCCACACTTTTGGACCTAAAACATCGAGCTGCAAAAGAGGCCATGGAATAATAGTAAATTGCGATTTATTGTTAATGTCTTCTTCATTAGGATCCAATTTTCTTGGCCTTGGACTATTAAAATCTATACCCTGCCAAAAATCATAACCTATGCGAGAATCAAAAAAAGCATCAAGCCTCATTGAACCAGACAATTTAAAACGAAAGGGTTTCTTTTTTACCCATCTTAAAAAGGCGTCCATTGCTTTTGTTTTTTCTATAGTATCTAGCTTGGAAAAACATTCAGGGCTCTCTTTTTTCACTTTTTTATCTGCTGCATCATGAGACAATGTCGTTTTTCCTTGCGAGACTGAACAAACCTTTGAATTATAAAAAAGTACCGCAAAAAAACATATCAAATGGAACCTCATTCTTGATGAATACATTACACTCCCTTTATTTTTTCTTTATTTTATAAATCTTTTCATTGCCTGTATCAAAACCCTTTTTTTATTTGCAAACCATCATACTGTGCACGTTTCTAAAAATCAAACCAGGAATATCTGTTTTTTTATGAAAAATGAAATGATACTATCTTTAATAAAAAATATCATTTACTCACACGAGTAAAAACTTGTCTTTGAACGCAAATCACCATAAGATAGTTTACGCGGGATTGATAAGATTAAAAAGGGCCGGTAATGAAAAAAAAGAATAGTATCGCACTGTTATTATTACTTACACCCTGCATAGCCAGACCATCGTGCTGCCGATGCGATGACTGCTCCGACGAAGATTACACAAGTCAATCATTCATGTTCGCACGCCCTTTAAGTCAAAATCTTTCTGCTATTCAGTCTGGATGGCACAACATTATACATGATCGGCATGGAGATGGGCTAGCTGCCATACAAGTAGTTGGTCTTTTTCAGCAATCTATGTATCACGAAAAAACTGCTCAATACTTTCTTTTTAACAACAAAAAATGCCTCCACGTTGCCGGCGATAATGCACAAACTACAAACACCAGAGATATCAGAGCTGAATGGCTTGGGTTGCCTGACAATTTTTCGGGAACATTTACTATTGACCCGCGACAACGACAGGTCGGTTTTTTAATCGAGTACAACCAGTTACTTAGACGCTTTTTCACTTCTGATCTTTTCGATCGATTCTGGATATCTCTTTCTTTGCCCATTGTTGCAGTCGAAAATGATATACAGTTAAACCAATTTGATATTTTAAACAGGGGAACTGGAGGAGAAGCTCCTAAAGATATTGTTGAAGCATTTCAACAAAAAGAATGGTGTTATGCAAAAATTGGCGAAAAACGCTCTAAACTTGAAATGTCTCACATACGCCTTGCACTCGGAAGCACCTATATGTCAGAAAATAATTTTCAGCTAGCTTATTATTCGCACTTTACCTTTGCAACAGCAGACCGAGATCCTGCGCACTATCTTTTTGATGCTGTGGTTGGACCAAATGGTCATTTTGGTATGGGAGCAGGTGTAAACATGCAAATTGTCTTAACATATGATACTGATCCTGTTGATGTCTGCTTCTATCTTGACATAGAACATACTTTTTTAATTCGACGCAACCAGATGCGCACTGTCGACCTACTTCATAAACCATGGAGTCGGTACCTCTTGCTCAACAGAATAGACCGCGGACCAGATCTGAAAATTCCAGCCGTTAATGTCTTGACCATGAAATTTAAAGTTAGACCCTATAGTATGGTCGATTTTGGATTTGGCTTTCGAATAAAAAAAGGAGAACTTGAGCTGGAGCTTGGTTATGGAATTTGGGGAAAGGGAGACGAAAAACTAGACGAACTAATATGCCCATTCCCAACAATATACGGTATCGCCGGCAAATCAGAACCGGGAGACACAAAACCACGAACGGCAAACCTAAGCACCATCAATACACTTGAATATACCGCTGATGAAGAAGTAGCCGACCCAAACCAGACATTTGTTCCCATTTTGGAAAGTGATCTTGATTTGCATTCTGGTATAAGTAGAAGCGTAATTAATCATCGCGTGCACCTGTCCCTATCCTCAAAACACGAAGGGAAAAAGATAGACGGAACATTCGGAGCTGGATTTTTCTATGAATTACCACAACGAAACAGCTCGTTAAAACAATGGGGGCTTTGGGGAAAAGTTGCTGCATCATTTTAAATAAAGATCAACGTAAATAAAAAAACAAAAAAAGGCGGCCCTTTTTTGGACCACCTTTTTTTTATTTTACCAAGAAAAAACTTAGTACATTCCTGGCATTCCCATACCACCCATTCCAGGAGCAGCACCATGAGCATGACCAGCTTCTTTTGTTTTCTCTTCTGGAATTTCACAAATAGTCGCTTCTGTTGTCAAAAGCAAACCAGCAATAGAAGCTGCGTTTTGAATCGCCGAACGAGTTACCTTTGCCGGATCAATAATTCCTGCAGAAACAAGGTCTACATATTCATCTGTTTTGGCATTATATCCCTTATTTCCCGTCTCATTTTTGACAGTGTTAATAACAACGGATGCCTCTGCTCCTGCGTTTGCAGCAATCACACGCATTGGCTCTTCTAAAGCACGCATAATAATCTGCACACCTAGTTTTTCATCACCTTCGGTCTTGATACCCTGCAATACAGCCTGTGCTCGAAGAAGCGCAAGCCCACCGCCTGCAACAATTCCTTCCTGAACAGCAGCTCGAGTTGCATTCAACGCGTCTTCGATGCGATCTTTTTTCTCTTTCATTTCAGTTTCAGTCGCAGCACCAACTTTAATAACTGCAACACCACCTGCCAATTTTGCCAAACGCTCTTGCAGCTTTTCTTTGTCATAGTCGGAGGTACTATTTTCGATATTCATCTTTATTTGCGCAACACGACCATGAATTGCATCTTTGTCACCCTGACCTTCAACAATTGTGCAACTATCTTTAGTCAAAATAACTTTTTTTGCAGAACCAAGATCTTGCATGCCTACATTTTCAAGCTTCAGACCAAGATCCTCTGAAATCATTTTTCCACCGGTCAACACTGCAATGTCTTCCAACATAGCCTTGCGACGATCTCCAAAACCAGGAGCCTTAACAGCTGCAGCATTGATTGTGCCGCGCAGCTTGTTAACTACAAGTGTCGCCAAAGCTTCACCATCAATATCTTCTGCTATGATAAGAAGCTTTCGTCCTGACTTTGCAACCTGTTCAAGCAATGGAAGCATCGATTTCATGCTGCTTATTTTTTTGTCATAAATCAAAATAAGAGCATCTTCCAATTCAACTTCCATTTTTTCTGCATTGGTCACAAAATAAGGAGAAAGATACCCTCGATCAAACTGCATACCTTCAACGATATCCAGCTCATCCTCCATACCTTTTGCTTCCTCAACAGTTATAACACCATCTTGACCAACACGCTCCATTGCTTCAGCAATTTGCCCACCAATAGTCGCATCAGAGTTTGCAGATATGGTAGCAACTTGTTCAATCTCTTTTTTGTCACTTACCGGGGTTGCGCTTTCTTTAATTTTTTTCACAACCTCCGCAACAGCCTTATCGATCCCACGTTTGAGTTCCATAGGATTTGCACCAGCAGTGACGTATTTGTTTCCCTCTCTAAAAACAGCCTGCGCAAGAACTGTTGCAGTTGTTGTTCCATCACCTGCAATTTCTGCAGTTTTGCTTGCAACCTCACGCACCATTTGCGCGCCGATATTTTCCAACTTGTCCTGAAGCTCAATCTCTTTTGCAACACTCACTCCATCTTTTGTAATCGATGGAGAACCAAACGAACGTTCAAACACAACATTACGTCCTTTTGGACCAAGAGTAACCTTCACGGCGTCTGCAAGAGTATCAATACCCTTGCGCATTTTTTCACGCGCATCAACGCCAAAAAATATTTTTTTTGATGCCATAATAAATCTCCGTTGACTTAAAACGTTTGCATACTATTTTTCAACAATTCCTAAAACTTCATCTTCTCGCAAAATCAGATGCTCACTATCAGCCTCTGTTCCAGAAAATTTACCAAAAAAAACAACATCTCCGGCCTTCACCTTCAACGGAGTTATAGAGCCATCTTTCGAAAGTCTGCCATCACCAGCGGCGATAACTCTACCCGTCTGCGTTTTTTCTTTTGCAGTGTCAGGAATAATAATCCCACCTGCCGACGTCTCCTCATTTTCCAAGCGTTTGACCAAAATCCTGTCATACAACGGACGAATTTTCTCGATCATCGTCGTAACTCCTCAATCAAAAAATAGTAATGAAAACCTCTAGAATTTTTAATCTTTCAATAGCGCTGCACATTAGTTTCAGTATAAAGTGGACAAAAAAAAGAGCAACAAAATCTTATAAAGATCAACTAAGATTTCCTGAGCATCAAAGGCTCAACACCTTCCAAATAAGCCCTTCTTTGATAGACTATTTATTTGTCACAGCAGCATGGCCCCTGTTCTTCCTGCTCTTTTTGCGCCGATTTTTTGACAAACTCACGCAATTTTTCTGGGGTGGGCTGATACAAATCCATGATATTGCCCCCCGGATCCCTGAAGCTCACCATGAGCCCATGAACAGCCTCGACGGGCTCACCAAGGAAGGTCATACTCTCTGCACGCTGGCTACAAAGCGCTCGTAGATCATCAACTTCAAGAACAATACCTGTTCTAAAGCCCGTCGAGGGATCAATACCCTTTTCTGTTAATTTTTCTGGGTCAACTGGACATAATCCTATGCTAATACCATCAAGATCAAATTCAGCCCACTTTTCTTTAAGATGAAACTTCTTTTTGAGGCCCAAATCTTCATAAAATTGAACCGCTTTTTCTAGGTCTGGCTGAAGCAAAATCAACATATTCACGCGCTTTATCGCTGAATTTTCCATGATCTCCCCCCTCGCTTGATTGTTTATATGTGACTACTATGACTACATTTTTAGTGTATCACGCCAAAAACTTTACACAATCACTGCAAGGGCCATTGAAGATCAATAAAAACACATAGTAAACTTAGAAATCGATATAGTTAAAAAAGCAACTTAAAAAATAAAAAAGGAGCACTGTATGGCGACTATATACCCCTCCCTCATATCTTCTGACATAATGAATCTACGTCGAGTAATTGAACTATTAGATCCCCACTGTGATGGCTACCATCTTGATGTAATGGATAACCACTTTGTACCTAATTTGACCTGGGGCACACAATTTATTAACGCTATTGCCCGAGAAACATCGAAACCTCTGCTGGTACACCTCATGGTTGACGATCCAACCAACTGGATAAAAAAGCTTTCTCTAAACCCACACAGCACTATTAGCATGCACATTGAGTCAAAAGGACAAGTCAGAAGAAATATAGAGCAAATAAGGGAGCGCAACATCCACCCAAACCTCGCAGTCAATCCAAACACAGAAATTCAAGCTATTTTTCCCTACTTAGATGCTATCGACTCTGTGCTCATTATGTCAGTAAAACCGGGATTTTCTGGACAATCATTCATCAAAGGAACAGAAGAAAAGCTAAAACCACTCATCGCAACTCGACAAACCCAGGGGCTCAACTTCTCCATTGGCATGGATGGTGGCATCAACAAAGAAAATATTAAAGATTTAGCAAACCAAGGAGTTGAACTTTTTGGAATCGCTTCAGCAATATTTGATCAACCAAATTATGTCAAAGCACTGAATGACCTGCAAAAAACAATAGTGTAAAAGATAATAAAAAAAGAGCGATGGGAGATTCCCACCGCTCTTTAATTTAGTCTACGTGATGCTCAAAAGAAAAAGATTACTTTTTGGTAACAACCTTTTTTTTTCCAAGAAACAAAGACTTAATCTTGCTGAAAAACCCAACCGTGGTCTTATTCTCTTCAACTTTTTTCTTGTTGTTGTTTTTTTTCTTACTTTTTATCTATCTTTTCTATTTTCTCAATGACGAAATCTAGCTCAGATTTAAGCTGTTTTTTAGTGTCATCATTTTTTTCGTCATAATACTTACTTTTAAGGTTAGCCCTGAGGATAACCAAATCATCACGTAACAAATATTTCTCGTACTTTTTTTCCCACTTGTCTCTTTTTTCAACTTCGTCAATTAACTTGTCAACCTCCTCGTCGTCACTCTTCTTTTTATTTTTAACTTTCGTTTCTTGCTTTTTTACAACATTACGCTTCTTGTACCACTTGTAAGCAAGGTATCCGAGCACAGGAACAACAACTGCAGCACCTATAGCAACACTTGTTTTCTTGTTATTCTTAATCCATTTCCAGGCGAGTTTAGTTTGCTTTTTATATTCAACGTTTTTAACGGAATCCCATGCACCACCAAAGAAATTGCCAACGCGAGCCCAGAAGCTTGGCTTTACAACTTTACTTGGCTTTACAACTTTAACTATATTACTAGCGCCCTCTTGCACCAAAGTTGAACCAAGCTGATTACCGAAAGCCGGTATGGCCTGAGAAGCCAACAAAGCAACAGTCAACGCCATACTTGTCTTTTTAAAACCCTTCATAAGAGTTCCTCCATAAATAAATAAAAAATATTAATTAATTAACCCTTTTTCCCACTCTAATCCTGATTTCCAAACCACCGATTATGAACCATTCAAAATCAATAATCTACAAACAGAAACCGTGACTTAAATGTATTAAAACCACCATTTCAAAGAGAGGAATACTTCCATTCAATTTTAATTATAACAGAATTAATTGTGATGTAAACCGCCCCCTCAAACACATCTCAAAAGCCCGGCAAAGTTACACTCTACCTACAGATTCAATCTGATGGATAAGTCGAACCAGAAAGATATTTGGTCCTAAACCTACCCAAGAATGAACATTTCAAATAGAAAACATGGCCGCCTATCATCATTTCATGCCCTTGTTTTCGTCATTTTAAACACCAGAAAAACTGTACTTTTACGCTTTCTTTACAGTAAGCACCCATTTGACCCATTCCTTCCAGTCAAACAGCTTTTTGAAGTCCGTCCACAACTCCTTCCTTGATTCCTCCTTTGAAAGAAAAAAAACTACACATCCAAGCACAAAGACTGGTGGCCCTGCCGTGAACAGAGCGGTTACAGGCTCCTTTTTTGCCCATGAACCGAAAGAAACCACGGTTCTTTTCAAGCGTGAACCGTATCCACAGCTCACAACAGGCATACACTGAGCAATCAACCCAAAAAGAATTACATACAAAACTTTCTTTGATATTTTCACCGAAAATCCTCCATTTTCAGGGATATTCTTCAACCATTCATAGAAAATTATAACAAAAACGGACTTTGGAGTAAAAAGCCCTATCGAAAGCCCCTTCTAAAGGGCTTAATGAAAAAATGGCCCCGCCAAAAGTTTACCCTGAGTAGCGAAGCGCATCGAAGGGTAGCCTTGGCATAGGTTGGTGTGCCCGGCAGGATTCGAACCTGCGACCTACGGATTAGAAATCCGTTGCTCTATCCAGCTGAGCTACGGGCACCTACAAAGAGTAGAATATGCCATCCATTATGTGGCACTTAGTATAGAGGATTCGCACCCAGACCTCAATTATTCCTTTTCTTTCGTCTCTTCAGCTTCTTGCGAGACAAACAGCTTGGAAAACTCCGTTGCCAACGTGACCAACTGCTCTTTTGTTTGATCACTCACATCCTGTTGCTTAAATATTGTTTCGTACACCTTTGGATACACCGACTTTACGTAACTGATAAACTGGGTTGTAAACGCCGATAAATCTTTGTGCTCAACCTTATCCAGAAAGCTCTCTTTCAAAAGAAACAGAATTAATGTTTCATCCACGAAAGAATATGTAACAAACTGAGGCTGTTTCAGTATTTCGACAGCCAATGCACCTCGAGCCAACTGTCGCTGAGAAACTTCATCAAGCTCAGTTCCAAACTGAGAAAAGGCTAGTAACTCGTGATATTGCGCCAACTCAAGACGCAGGGCTCTGGTCATCTTTTTGATAGCCTTTGTCTGTGCCGCACCACCAACACGAGAAACAGAAAGCTCAACATTTACTGCGGGACGTACACCACTGTTGAAAAGCTGCGTATCTAAAAAGATCTGACCATCCGTGATCGAAATCAAATTTGTTGGGATGTAGGCGGTAATATCGTCACTCTGGACCTGCACAATCGGCAATGCTGTTAACGATCCACCATTTGTTAATTTGCCTGCACGCTCCAAAAGACGAGAGTGTAAATAAAATACATCACCTGGATATGCTTCACGTCCCGGAGAGCGACGCATCAAAAGAGACATTTCGCGGAATGCCACAGCATGATTACTCAAATCATCATATACAATCAGTACATCCTGCCCTTTATCCCTAAAATATTCTCCCATTGTGCAACCAACATAAGGAGCCAAATATTGGTTCAATACGGCCTCACTCGCCTCAGAGCTTACCACAATTGTATAATCAAGCGCTCCGTACTGTTCCAATGTCCTGACTATCCTCGCGACATTTGCCTGTCGCTTACCAATTGAGACATAGATACAGATGACGTTCTTACCTTTTTGATGCAAAATACTGTCTATAGCTATTGCGGTTTTACCAGTTCCTCGGTTCCCAATAATCAGCTCTCGCTGCCCCTTTCCAATCGGAACCAAAGCATCAACTACAGTGATGCCGGTTTCAAGCGACTCATCAACTGGACTTCTCTCAATAATCTGTGGCACCTCAGACTCAACCTGCCTTAATTCATCAGACTTAATTGGTCCCAAACCATCAAGAGGCTCTCCCAAAGCATTAACAACCCGGCCAACCAGCTGGTCTCCAACAACAGTTTTAAATACTCCGCCAGTCCTTCGCGCTATTTCCGACTCTTGTACAACAATTGAGTCGTGAAGTAAAAAAACTGATACCGTTTCTTCATCTAATCCTAGAATGATACCCTTATTCCCACCATCAAACTCAATCAACTCTCCATCAACAGCATTGGTCAGACCATGAACTTGACAAATTCCATCACCGACCTGCACAACAATACCAATCTCATCTAACTTGTCCAGATCAACACCGACCAAAGATTTTTCGAACAATGAAACTAAATCAGAACTTTTGACTTTCATGTAGACCCTTGCAAAATGAGTTGCCTGCGCAGATTATCCAGCTGCTTGCGCACAGAATATTCCCATTCAACTGTTTCGCTACGACAACGTATACCTGCTATTAAACTTTTATCGATAACACAAGTACACAAAATTGTTTTGCCTGTTTTATTCTTAAGAAACTGCTTTATCAAATCAAGCTCATCATCATGCAACTCGTGAACCGAACTTATAGTAAAAAACAGTATATTTTTTCTCTTTTTATACAATGCACAAATCTCTCTCAATACATCACGAATGAGAAGGACCCTTTTGTGCCGAACGAGCAAAGCAAAAAGCTCTTTCAATGATTCAGGTGCATAAAGCTTTTCAAGAACTTCATTTAAAATGGATATCTTTTTAGCCGCATCAAAAGCAGGAGCCTCCAAAAAATAAAATGTTTTTCTATTCTCTTCCCAAAACGCAAGCGCGTCCTGCATAGCTAAAAAATCCTGCTCTGAAATATCGTCTATGAATGAATTAATAAAGGCAACTGCATAGTTACGAGCAATAACGCGATCTCCATTCATGACAAATCCTTACGCATGCGCTCAATAACAGACGTTACAAATTGACGTCCATTTTTTTCTGAAGCAAAAAAAGAAGCAAGCTCCTGTTGCGCACCCTCGAATGCTTTTTTCAAAACAGCCGCACGCAGCTGACTATGAAGTTTATACTCGGCCTGAGTATCTAAACGTTGACGCAATCGCTTCACGACCAAAGCTTGCTCTTGACGATACAGATCCTGTTCCTTTTGAAAAACAGAAGACCAGACAGAAATCTGGTCATATAACTTCCTACTCAACAGCTCTTGTTCGTCTATTTCTTCCTGAATCTCTTTCTGCATCTCTAGCAAATTTTTGTTTTCTGCTGCAATATCCTGGAGCTCTGTATGTTTCGCAGCTATCTTATTTTTTACGCTCGGTAAAATCTTTTTTACAAAAACATAAGTTGCTACTGCACAAACAAGACCAAAGTTAATAAACCTGAAAAGAGTGGAAATAACAGAGCTACTCATGTCTGCCAGACACCTTCTTGATTATGACCTGCTTTACATCCTCGGCAAGACTTTCAATTTCATCGTTCGATGGCAATTCAGCGGCCTCGGCCGGCTCAACATCAATACGCTCAACCCGAGAACCAACAACCGGCGGGGTTGCCTGAGCAAACTGCTCTTGAGCTTTTTGCCATGCTCGTTTTTTTTCTTCAGACTTTTTCTCTAAGGCAACCTCACGCTCAGCAAGCACCGATTTTAGCCCGTCCTTTTCTTGTTGCTCTTCCTGAATCGCTTTTACAGCTGGCCTAAAAAACAAAGTTCGGAATAAAAGATAAGCAACAAAAAAATGAAACGCTTGCACAATCAGCGTGGCATTAATTTCCATGCCCATACTATCGACAATCCATTATTAACTAGGTATCAACCTGAGACCAGCCCATATTAAACCACCAGCAATCATTAGCGCATAGATCGCGGATGTTTCCACAAGACCCATACCCATCATCATGGTAGTTCTTATCTTACCAGCATTCTCTGGATATTTTCCAATATTCTCGCAGGCCTTCATGCCAACGAATCCCTGTCCGAGCGCTGGCCCAATTGCTCCAACTCCCATAGCTATCGCCGCACCCAAAAATGCTGCTGCTTGCGCATAAAATGCACCGTCCATCCTGTTCCCTTTCAGCAAGGAGATTAACCCTTTATTTTCAATGAATCTTACAGGTACTACTCAGGTGTCCTACTAAAACATTATCCTATTAATTACGTTTTTTACAAGGACAAAGAAGAAGATTTTTTTTCAGGACAGTCCTGCAACGAATACCCAATGTCAAAAAAATCAGCAACTGCTTTGACAAGACGATCCTTTTCAGGCTCATCAACATGCCAGTCAACATTCCGCTCTAAAACTAAAACAGGAGCATTGGAAACAGATGCTGCAACATTCTTTTTATGCACAAGCCAATCTTCGTGTTTTTGATGAAGAAGTCGAAGATAATCAAGGGGCACATCACTCTCCTCTTCTCTGTTTCTCAACCGCAAACGTTCCATACAAACTTGCGGTTCTCCACGAAGATAAATAAAACCCGCAGGAACAACAACGTGATTCTCTACCAACCAAGAAAACCACTCCTGATACAAATTCCATTCAAGTTTGGTCATTGTTCCTAATTCGAAACAGTTTTTTGCAAAACAATGCAGATCAGAAAAAACGGAACGTTCAAAAATAATGACATCGCTTTCTGAATTGGCAACCGCTTCCTCTTGCTGAAGAACACGGGAAAGAAAGGCATACGACTGAAAAGTATAAGCCCACCTCGAAGGATCACGGTAAAACTTTTCAAAAAGACTTCCTGAATTTCCAACATTCTGCCATTTCTCAAGCGGTTCAAAAATAACCTGGCAGTTCAGACTTTTATTAATAAGCCTCAAGAAAGAGGACTTTCCCACCCCAATATTTCCTTCGACAATAAAACACCGCTTTTGAGTCTTTTTGTCATTGAACATCAAATTTTCACCTCACGTTCCGGAACCTCAAATAGAAAGAATAACTTCCCTAAAGTATATGAGATTCGCAATAAAAAATCGAGACCAAACAAATCTTACTTAAAGAAAAAAAGTATGAATTTTGCGATTGTTTTCAAAATGGAGTAGAATTTTCAACGTTTGAAACGGCACATACAACACAATACGAGCACGAGTTTAATTTCGTTCTCATAACTTCAAACTAAAAAATCGTTTGACCCCTTTAAAAAGAGAGATTATGAATTCCATAAAAAAGGTTGGGCTCACTGTTGCCACTCTTGTATCTTTGACTACTTTTAATTCTTCATTTTGCGTAGACTTTGAAGATGACTTCGATCAGCTTCTTAACGATCCTGAAGCAATCGCCTTTTTGGAGGAAAATGAATTCACTTTTGTACGCAAATCATTCACACCAAAGGAGACTGTAGAAATTTTATATGACATGAACATCGTTTCCATTTTGGAGGAAAATCTTTTTTTACGAACAAATCCTTTAAACAAAAGAGACATTATTGATCTGCCTATCGGAATGCTCAACAAAAGTTATTCTCGTGGAGATTGGGTAATAGGCTTTGATCTTTTTTTAAACAAGACAGACAGGTCGTTTTTTTCGCAATGTAGCGATGGCATCTGCTCATATTTGGCGCTTACCAAAGAAAGTTTTCTGGCCAAGCTCGATGCTGCAGCAAAAAAGGTTGCAGAATTCAACAATGAATTCGACTTCGATCCGGCTGACGTACTATTACTTTTTGCAAATGCAACAATACAAGAACGAAGAGCAGGCTTTCTTGTGCATGGAAAAAAATCCTTTGGAAACTGGAGCTTCGCCTGGAAAATACCTTTTTATTATCTTGAAAGTAACTATTGGTTTACTGAAGAAGAGCAGGATGCCATAGAGGAAGAATTGGGCGCAACTACCGAAGAGGAACAGGAGCGATTGCAAGATAATCATCTTATCAGTGACAAACTTGGTTTTGGCGACCTTCGAATACGACTTACTCATCCAGGGTTATCACATGGAGTATTCTCAGTTCGAGTTGGCCTTATGGCCACTCTACCCATATCACTTGCTTTTGCAAAAGGAGTTATAGGAAATCACTACAAAGCTAAATGTGACAGAAGATCTGACGCAAATCTCAAAGACTTGATCGGTTATCATCTGGACGAAATATTAGACATGGCGATCGAGGACGAACTCCAAAGCGAAGATGAAGCATACAGAGCTTTGCGCTATCTTTCTTACGAAACACTAGATAACCTTTCTGCCAATCTTCTTGATACCCCACTTGGAAATGGAAGGCATCTTGGAATAGGGGTATGTATGGAATCAAAAACTCCACTTGGCGCCTTTCTTGACAGAAATTGGGCAGACAAAATTTTTTACAAAGGCTTCATGTCCTTTGAATATCTTTTCCCCGCAACAGAGATGCGCTTTTTTTCTGAGTATATAGATGAAAGGCTGTTCAGAATTCGCCACTTTGAAGACTACGATAATCCAGGAATCAATATTGATGAAAGTAGAGCACAATCGGACATGGAGTTTTTGGAACAACAATTGATCAACAAATTGATGCCGTATCATTTTGAAACACGAGTTCATCCAGGAATTGTATTCAGGTGGACAGGAGTGTTTGTTTATGAATCTAAGCGATTTGGCATGCATCTTGGAACAGACATGTGGATTAAATCGAAAGAACGTCTTTCAAGTATTAAAGCACCTGAGAAACAACTTGAGCGACTCAAAATAGAAAAAGCTCGTCGACTATTTGGATATCAAAGCAAAATTATTGGTTCATTATTTTATGTATTAGAGAGGAGCGATCGAAATTGGACACTCGCATTCAATGCTGACTATACATGGTGGTCTTCGGGAATAGGACGAGACTGGACGATCACATTTAATCTGGAAGTAGATTTTTAAGTGAAAACAAAAGGAAGAAAAATATGAAAAAAATAGCTTTGACTACACTAGCAGTACTTACTCTATCGCAAGCACAGGTCTCAAAAATTAATGCCGTCGTACTTACCTCACCAATTATTGGCTTAATCGACGGAAAATCGTATGCTATAGATGGTGAGGTTTTCGGACTTATTTTGCAAGTCCGGCAAGAACTGAGAAAGATACTGTTTGGTGTTAAAGCAGAAAACGGACAATTTGTTGGAACATACGAATTAGAAGAAGAACTTTATTCTGTTAGCGAATTATCAATTCTGGAGACACAACTCAAAACAGATTATGAAATAAAAATGGAAGAACTTAATCAGACAGAAAATCCTGATACAGAAACCGAATATCTAATCAAAAAAACACAAAATGAATATGAAGAAAGAATTCATGAATTGAAAAACGTATTAAATCAGGCAAAAGAGGATTTTCTAGAAAAAACATCAAGCTATATTGAAAGCATTAGAGGATTTAAAAAACAGATTCTTATGCTCATTGATGAATCTTGCGAAAAACGAGATAAAAAAGATTGCTTCTTACGCAAATGGGGCGAGGAAACTGAAGGAAACGAGGGCCACTTTTTAAGACAAGAAATAAAAACATTTAAAAGCTTTGAAACATTTTGCACCGACCTCACAAACTTTCTTGAAGATATGGCACGAAGTTGTCCAAGAGGAAAAGAACTTTTTATAGAACTGATGAGAAAAAGTAAAAATAGTTAGTTCATTATATAATTTAACGAGTTATCTGGCCGCCCAGCCTGTATGGCTGGGCTCTTATTATGGATGAATACAGATGGGACACGAAGAGTTAACTGGCACTGTAGACAGATTTTTATTTCAGAGTGAAGATACCGGCTTTGTTGTTCTTGTTCTTCAAACAAAAAAATCGCAGACAATCACTGTTCGAGGGAACCTTCCAGGGGTAAGTGCTGGACAACAAGTTACGCTACAAGGGGCCTGGGTTGTTCATCCAAAATTTGGCAAACAATTTGAAGCACAAAAATGTCAAGCTTGCCTACCAACATCCATCATAGGACTAAAAAAATATTTAGGATCAGGATTGATTAAAGGTATAGGTCCTACATATGCCGACAAATTGGTCAAAAAATTCGGCCTTGATGTTCTCAAGATTATTGAAGAAGCTCCACACTTATTACATCGAGTCGACGGAATCGGGCCCAAACGAGTTGAGAAAATAACAAACGCTTGGCAAGAACAAAAAGAGATTGCCAACATCATGGTGTTTCTACAAAGCAAGGGAATATCAACTGTTTTTGCTACAAAAATTTATAAAACGTATGGACAAAGCGCCGTAAGCGTTATAAATGAAAACCCATACCGCTTGGCAGATGATATCTGGGGAATCGGTTTTAAAAAGGCAGATGCAGTTGCACAGCAACTTGGATTTGAACACAGCTCATTAAAACGGATAACTTCCGGAACTCTTTTTGCATTGTCACAAGAACTTAGCAAAGGTCACCTCTATTGTGAACTTGATGACTTGAAAGAAAAAATCATTCAGCTGCTTGAACTCGATAAAGAAAATACAAAACAGAAAATGAAAATGGCACTTCATAATCTGTACGATGGAGGAAAAATAAAACTTGTTTCTCCGTACAACCAAGAAAAACATTTTGTAACCCTTTCACAATACTATCATTCAGAAAAGGGAGTTGCTGAAAAAATAAAAAAACTTGTGCTACGAAAAACTCGTCTTTCACTAGACCTGAGCAAAATTTACACCAAACTACAAGCCGGAAAATATGGGAACAATATTCTCCTCAACGAAGAACAACACGAGGGGATTATGGCCAGTCTACAAAATAAAGTAACCGTAATCACAGGTGGACCCGGCACAGGAAAAACAACACTTATCAAAACACTTCTGAGCATTTTAGATGAGCAACATTTGCGATATAAGCTTGCAGCACCCACTGGACGTGCCGCTAAAAGAATAGTCGAAGGAACAGGAAGACATGCAAAAACGATCCACAGATTGTTAGAATTCGATTTCTCTACATTCAGTTTTGCTCATAATGAACAAAACGCACTTCAGCTTGATTTTTTGATTGTTGATGAAGCATCAATGATCGACATTTTTTTAGCACATGCATTGATTAAAGCAGTACCACTTGATGCTCATATTATTTTTATCGGCGATGTTCACCAACTCCCTTCCGTTGGTTCAGGCAACTTTTTAAAAGATTTAATCTCAAGCAATGTGATTGTAAGCGTAAAACTGATCAACATATTTCGTCAGGCAAAAAACAGTTTGATAATTGTTAACGCACATAAAATTAATAACGGAGAATTTCCTGTTTCTTATCTTCCTGATGCAAATCGCGACTATTTTTTTATTAAAGAAGATAACCCCGAAAATATTCCACTGCATCTTGAAAAAATTTATCGCAAAGGATTGCAAAAATATAATATTCAGCCTAACGAATCCGTCGTTCTTGTTCCAATGCACCGCGGAACAGCTGGTACACAAAAATTAAACATCGATTTACAAAATATTATTAATCCCGAAGAATCTGGGCCAAACATAACATTCATGGGCTCAACGTACAAAATCGGCGACCGTGTCATGCAATTGCGTAATAATTACGACAAGCATGTTTTTAACGGTGACATGGGGACAATTGAACAGATCAATATAGAAGACAGAACGATATCCGTTCGATATTCAGAACGAATTGTTGAATATGACAGAAGTGACCTAAATGAGTTGGTTCTTGCTTACGCCGTTTCAATTCATAAGAGTCAGGGTTCTGAATATTCTGCCGCAGTCGTTGTACTTTTTACACAACATTTTACACTTTTACAACGAAACTTGATTTATACTGCTATTACAAGAGCAAAAAAACTGTGTATATTTATTGGCCAACCAAAAGCGATCGCCATGGGAGTAAAAAACAATAAAAGTTTCGTTCGAATCACCTTTTTAAAACATTTTTTAACGAGTGATTTATGTTGTCGATAATAAGATTAAAAATCAAACCCCTCATACTTTTGCTAACAACTCCACTTTATGCAACCTTTTCAATCATGCTCGATCCAGCAGGTGATGCAAAACATACCGGCAGGCAGATTGGAGACAGTCTTGAACGTGGCATTTCACTACAATTTGCCCAAGAACTAAAAAAATCACTCGAACAAACGTATCCAAACATACGGGTTATTCTAACCCGCTTTCCAGGAGAAACTATTTTCCCTCTTCAAAACGCAAACTTTGCAAACAGATTAGATGTGGATTTTTATCTCAGCATCCACTTTTACCCCGAAACTCAAACAAAACCCGGAATGTTTTTGTACTATTTTTCACAAAATGATGAATTTATTACAAAAATGCCTGATCTATTTTTTTGTCCGTACGATCAAGCACATAGAATTAATAGCACAAAGACCCGCAACATAGCACAAACAATAACAACCAGTTTAACCAATGACACAAACAAAAAACTGTTTGCCTTTCACGGAATATATGGACTACCGTTTCGACCGCTTATTGGCGTTAAAGCTCCAGCTGTTGCTCTTGAAATTGGACTCAAGGAAAAAACAGAATGGAAACGATATATCCAACCGATAACCGAAAGCCTTAAGGCAATTATAAAAAATGAAAAAAATTAACTACTTCATTTTTTCTCTTATTTTTTTTGTCATTGGAGCCTTATTTCTCGCCTACAACCAAGGTTTTATTATCATACGTTCATCATCTTACAAAACGGAAACAAAAAACGCCGCACACAACGTGCGAGCACACAAAAAAAGGGTAAAGCTGATTTTTTGGCACAACAAAAAGTGGAACACCGAACATGTAGACATCTTACAAACCAATGATGATGCACAGACAATACAACACCTAATCAACGCTTGGCTAAACCTACTTGACGAAGAAAATATCATGAACAAAAAAGTAACATTACAATCCGCGCTGCTAACACCAAACCGACAACTATATCTATCGTTTGACAGAAATCCATTCGATGAACAAAATCAAACTTATAAAAAATGGATGTGGACAGAAAGTTTATTGAAAACAATTCGAGAGAACAGCATTTCATTGCAAAATATCCGCTTTCTTGTTCATCATCAGGCTATGCAAGATAACCATCTTGATTTTTCCAACTCCTGGCCAATCTCTGGATTTTTGTGTATCAAAGACTAAGAAGTACCCGCCTATTTTTTTAAAAGATCCTTCAGTTTATTTTGCATTTTACACATCTTTTCGTGTCCATGCGCAAAAGATTTTAAATCCTCAGGTTCTTTAACGAATTTTTGCAGCTCTTGCTTTTCGTCTCCACTTAGCCCCTTAGGATTGTTCATGAACTTGAATAGCAGTTTATTGACATGATCTTGATTTTTTTTCAAATAACAACGCAACCTTTTCTCTAGCCCTTTTTGCGTTTCAACGGCCATCTCAAGCCCATACTTTAACTTAATAATTGGCTCAGAATCGAAAGCATATTCTTCGTAAAGACTTTCTTCAGGATACCGAACCCAACGTTTCTTGTAATAATGTTTGTAGAGGTAGTAAACACCAACAACAATTCCTGTAACAGCTAAACTGGCAACACCACACCAAAACACAGCGGGAGAAATAGAATACCTAGCAGACTGCTGATCAATCTTTTCTTGCAGTGCGTTTTTTTTTGAATTTAGCGCCGTAATTTCTGAATAGAGCGCTTTACATTTTTCAGTAAACTGCTTTTCTACACTCTCACCTTGTTTTTGAAACAAGTTAAATATCCCTTGGACAATCGCAGTCGGCCCTACTTGCCCTTTTTTACAATTGCAAATCTTTTTATCTTTCCAAAAAAAAGGAATCTTAATAATATCTTTAAAAAAAGAAACAACACCAGGATAATCATCAGGCACTTTTACACAATAACAAAAGCAACAGTTTTTAAGATCCACTGGAACATTATCTGTTTTCTTATCCACCCCCCATGCAGAAAAACTGCCAACCAAAAACCCCAAAAAGACTAAAAACTGCCGTTTTGAAAAAATCATGTTAATAAAAATTCCCTTCTAAACTACCAACGGCTTGCCATCAGTCTCTTCTCCCGACTCTTTCTCTTCTTTCCACCTTCGCTGTTTGTTTTTTATGTCTTTTTCGAGCTCCTTCTTTTTTTTCATTTTTTGCTCAAACGTATTAATCAACTCAGGGCTCAACCATTGACGAAGAACTTGTTTTTCATTTTCTGAGAGTCTATCAGGATTATCCATGAACTGTTTGAGAAGGGCATCATTATTTTTTGATCTTCCCTCCGCCATTTTCAATAGCACAGCCCCTCCACCATTTAACTCTCCAACAGTTTTTTTAAACAAGGTTCTTTGTTGAGATAATTTTCTCGGCTCATCTTTAACATATCTGGAGAGATTTTTATCGTGCTTTATAGAAAAAGGACCCTGTTTTTTTCTCAGCTCCCGATACCAACCATAAGCCTCATTCACAAAACATCCAGTTCCAAAAACAAAAATAAAAAGGAGAACGTTTAATACACTAGATCCTTTATTACAATCTTGGAACATCTTATAAGCTTCTTCCACAGGAGTCTCTGACACCTTAGGATACATCCCATGAGAGCTACCTATGACACCAAAAAGCAACAAACCACAGAGGATATATTTTGAATATCGAGCAGTAATCATGAGAACCATCCTATTGTAAAAATAAAAATTAAAACATCTTATAGCATAACTATAACAACCAAAAAAAAGCTTTCAAGGCTTTAAGAAAAAAGTAAATGTTTCAAGTAGTACAAAACAGTCTTACACAAAAAATCTATAGCCTAATTGCAAAAAGTATGTGGTATATTTATTCTGTTTTTGAAAAAT
>Ga0180432_10000444_pt1 | contig 67467 bp, 48 predicted proteins | sample SS_ome_10_FD_132414 | JGI IMG/M metagenome (GOLD analysis project Ga0180432, IMG submission 132414) | Hypersaline lake sediment archaeal communities from the Salton Sea, California, USA - SS_1_MS_2 metaG | ecosystem: Environmental > Aquatic > Non-marine Saline and Alkaline > Hypersaline >...
AAACTGTGGGTGCCATGCCCACGCTTGCCGTGGGCATGTTTTGCAACGCCCGCAAACATGCCCACGACAAGCGTGGGCATGGCACCCGACAACCCACAATCTCAGTTGTCACAAGGTACTAGGTCGTGTTGACATTCCTCCAATCGGGTCAGTTCGGGGTGGGGCAACCGGAGCAACCCGCAAGCGGCCAACCGGGCTCTCCACATCTCGTCAGTGTGGTTTACAAACGGCTCCAGCACGATGCAAATCCCGCTGAAAAAGAGCAGGAACAGGCCGTAACACCAGAAGAACAGCAACCACCACAGGTCCCCCCTCAACAGGTCTTGCGTTCCCATGTAGAGCATGAAGAAACCGTTCGCGATATTCATCAGCACGAGGACCTGCCCGATGAAGCGCCGAACGGCATTCGCCAGTTGGTCTTCCCCGTCGATCGTTTCGGGAGATTTGTAAGGGTTGCCGATCATGGTATTGCTCGTTTAGCGACGCACTGAACATCCAGACTCACCTGCGCGTGGCCGGCCAGCCCGGCTACGCCATTAGTATCCCGCGCTGCGAGCGGCAGTGTCAAGTGGTGGGGGGCAGTACGTCGTCCGTGTGACCATGGATACGTTTGCCCGGAGATCCTGAACCCTGTTCCAACGGAACCCTGGCACGCAGCGCCAGGGCTTTTGCTCTCAACTCTTGACTCTCAGTTCTCAACTCTCAACTGCCCGTCTGAGGTGCTTGTGGCGAATCCCCCGGAGGAGTAGAATCACCGGTTCTTGGATGGATCGCCTAAATTAAATTCGATGCATGTTCCCTTTCCCCAGCTCCGTTTCGGCCCTATCGCCATCGACTTCCCGGTCGTCCAAGCGGCGCTGGCCGGGTACAGCGATTGGCCGATGCGGGTAATCGCCACCCGGCTTGGGGCCGGGTACACGCTTGCCGAGGTGATGCTCGACAAGTTCGTGCTCGACGTGAGCAAGGGCCGGAAAGCCGGCCGGTATATCCGCAGAACCGACGACGAGCATTCCTGCGGGGCGCAATTGATGGGGTCCGTGCCGGAACATTTCGTGGCCGCGGCGATCAAGATGGTCGAAGCAGGATTCGACGTGATCGACCTCAACTTCGCATGTCCGGTGAAGAAGGTCCTCGGCAAACGCCGCGGCGGGTTCCTGTTGGGCGAGCCGGCAACGGCATTGGAGATCGTTGCCAAAGTTCGCGATGCCCTGCCGCCGGAGGTGCCGCTGACGCTCAAAATGCGCCGCGGCATCGACGATAGCCGGGAGAGCCGCGATAAGTTTTTCGAAATCTTCGACGGCGCGTATCGATTCGGTGCGGCGGCCATCACGGTCCATGGGCGGACCGTGCAGCAACGGTTCGAAGGCCGAAGCTCCTGGGACTTTTTGCGCGAGTTAAAACAACATGCCGGGGAGCGGACGGTGCTCGGCAGCGGCGATCTGTTTACCGCCCAGGCGTGTCTCGACATGATCGAACAGACCGGCGTCGACGGTGTAACGGCGGCACGCGGGGCAATCGGCAACCCGTGGATCTTCCGGCAAGCCCGGGAACTTGCCGCCGGCCGGCCGATGAAGTCCCCGGACTTGCAGGAACAGCGGGAGGTGCTCGCCGAGCATTATCGGCTTGCCGAAGAGGCCTACGGCCCGCAGCGGTGTAGCCGCCTGATGCGGAAGTTCGGTATCAAGTATGCGAAACTACATCCGCAGGAGGACGCGGTTCAAAATGCTTTCATTGCCATCAAGAGCGGGCAGGGGTGGCAACGCGTGCTCAGGCAGTGGTACGCAGAGTAGCACTGCAACGCGTTCCGACTATTGACACATGGACGACTCGATTTCCGTCCGGACTTCAACGTCTGTTTCGACGTCCATCCGCTCGCGCAGCGCATTTCGCGCGGCGTTGCTTTTGTGTTGCCCCAATGCCCACGCAGAGGCGGCTCGCACCAGCGGTTCGTCGTCGTTGAGCCCCCGGACGAGTGCCGGCACGGCGGCTTCGTGAGGGCGGTTGCCCAGCACAGTCGCCGCGTTGCGGAGGATGCCGGGGCGCCGCGGCCGCCAAAGCGGCGTATCGCGGAACCGCCCGCGGAACGCCGCATCGTCGATCGCGAACAACTCGGCCAGATCAACCGGATTCATGCACGGCCCTGGTTGAAACGATTCCTCGCTCGTCGTCGGCGCATCCTGGTTGTGGGGACACACCCGTTGGCAACAATCGCATCCGAACAACTGGTGACCGAGCCCGGGACGCAACTCGGCCGGAATCGGGCCTCGCAGCTCAATCGTGAGATAGCTGAGACATTTTCGGGCGTCGACCCGGTAGGGTTCGACGAGTGCCCCGGTCGGACAGGCATCGAGACACGCCGTACACGAGCCGCACAGATCGGCGTCGACGGACTCGTCGTACGCAAGCTCTTCGGTGGTCAACAGTGCCGCCAGAACGATCCAGCTCCCAAAATGCTCGTTCAGGAGCATCGTATTGCGGCCGATCCATCCCAGGCCGGCCCGCGCGGCAAACTCGCGTTCCATGAGCGGGGCCGTGTCGACGACTCCGCGGACTCCGGCGTCCGGCAGCAGGCCGCGATGGAATTCGGCCAGCCGGTTCAGCTTGTCGCGGATCAGCTCGTGATAATCGCGGCCCCAGGCGTAGCGAGCAACGACCCCTTGTCCGCTGCCGCTTTCCGCCGGTTCGACGGTATGGTAGTTCATCCCCAGCATGAGAACGCCCTTCACGCCGTCGAGGATATATCGCGGATGGCGGTAGACCTCGGCCCGCTCGGCCAGATATTGCATTTCCCCCGCAAATCCCCCGGCAAGCCACTGTTCGAGACGCCCAATTCCCGCCGGCGCAACGGCCGGAGTGGCCCCGGTCAGGTCGAAACCGAGCCGGGCGGCCTCCGCTTTCAATTCTTCGGTCAGTCTGCGGCGGTCCATGGCGCGGGGCTTTTACTGCGGACATCCGGTGCGTACAATGGAAGTATCCATTTTAGACGCCATGCCGGCCCTTGGAGACCCCCAATGCAACGGTTCTACTGGTTGCTCTTGCTCCCGTCCTTGCTATTGTTGCTCGGGTGCAACCGCATCTCAGACGAAGATCTAGGCGAGGTGCTCAAGGAGTTACCCAAGGTACCCGGGGCGGAGAAACCCTACGACATGACCAACGAGTTGGGGCCGGCGTTGCCGGAAGATCCGGACATGGAGCCGCCGCTTTTCTAGCAATCGCCCCTAATTTTGCGGGGTTGCAGTACGAAGGGAATGAATTCGCGATGGATGCCCCCCATAAGGGGCGACTGCGCGGCGGGGCCAACATCAGCGGACAGGTGATTACACGAGTTTCCACCGTTTTCACAGAATCGCTCTGGACACAATCGGGAAAAACGCTAATCTACCCACCCCACCGTTTCCCCCCGGTACGGTTGGACCTTGTCTTTGCTCGTCACATCTCAATGCTCGGCGTGATGTCCGAGTCTCTTCTCAAGGAGTTTGCTTGATGAAATGGCCAGCCGCACTGGCCATCACAGCCATGGTGTTCTGTGGTGGCTGCAGGTATGCCCAAGGGCCCCCTGCTACCGATCCCTTTTTCGGCCGCACGCGGGTCGTCCCGCCGGCAACCGGGTGTATCATGCCCGGACCGGTTAATCCGTACTACGGTGGGGCAACGCCCTCTGCCACAACACCATCCTCTTCGGCGACGCCATCGTCTGCAAATCCGCGTTATCCGGCCAAAGCGGTTCCGTCGAAGACCGAGGCGCCAACCCCGGCAACTACGCGCGATGTCCCGCCGAGCACCTATCACCGAAGCGGCAAGCAGAGCCGTGGAACAGCACCAGCTCAATCGGCAATTCGGGTGCCGCCGCCCTCCTTTGCCAAGAGCAACGCAACTGCCGGCGTTCCCGATGTTAGCCTTCCTGTGGTGGACGACTCCGTGCCCGCAGGGAGGTTGTCTGGCGGGCTATCGGGTCGGCCGAGGGCAAACCGAAGAACGTTTACCGGCAGCAACGTCCCGCTTTCCGAGCGAGAGCGGGTGGTCCGCATCCTGCCGCCGCGTCCGAAGGACGTTGCTCGCCCGTCGCGGCGTGCGACGGCGGTATCGGCCGCCAAGTCGATACATCCCCAACCGCGGCCGTCACGGATTGTCAGTCGGCCCATCGATATCATGGATCTGCCGCCGGTTGACAAGTCCAAGTCGGCCGGCGCCAAACATCCGACCGAGAAGACGCCGCCAAGAAGCGACGCAGGAATCCGATTGATTTCTGCGACCGGGCCGGTTGTAGCATTGCAGGAAGCGTCGAACGTCATTCCGGCGGGCGGCGGCGCGCCGAAATTTGCGCCGCGGTCGGACTATTCGCACAATGCTACGTACGAAAGGCTTCAGGGAAAGCTGGAGTATTCGCAACTCGACCGCCGGTGGAAACTCCGCTACATACCGGTCGACGGCGAAACGGACAAGTACGGCGGCAGCGTGATTCTTTCCGATCCGACGGTGCTCCGCGGCTGCGAGCGGGGTGATTTCATCGAGGTGGAGGGCCGGCTCGGCCCACAGGACTCGAAGCGGAAAGGCTTCGCCCCGGAGTATCACGTATCGAAGGTGAAGCGGCTGTAGCGCAGTTCCCCGCGTACGGACGCAAGTCTGCTCGTTCGAACGCTATTGTTTGGCCTTCCCGGGATCAAATTCTGCCTTATAATAGGAGTAATATGGGAACAGGGGCGTTTCGAGCATTCTTCTTGGTTTGCGAGTGCCAAATTGAGCAACACCCCAAGAAACATTCTACCCGATCTGGGGTCAATCAGCGGCGGGCTCAACGAGATGCGGCTTGCGCGTTGGGGTGCGTTGGTGCCGAAGGTCGGTGCCCTCGAACCGGAAATGAGGGAACTGGACGATTACCAGCTCCGGAAGCGGAGTCTTTCGCTGCAATACCGCGCAAAAAGTGGCGAGCCGCTCTCCCGGCTCCTGGTCGAGGGCTACGCGCTGGTCCGCGAGGCGGCACGCCGGACGATCGACATGCGGCATTTCGATGTCCAGATCCTCGGCGGCATCGCCATGTTTTACGGGTCAATCGTTGAAATGCAGACCGGGGAAGGCAAGACCCTGGCCGCCACGCTGCCGATGTACCTGAACGGACTGACCGGCAGGGGGTGCCAGTTGGCCACGGTGAACGACTACCTCGCCCGGCGCGACGCCGAGTGGATGGGACCGGTCTATGACATCTTGGGATTGACGGTCGGCGTTGTCGAAACGCAAATGTCTCAACCGCAACGCCGCAAGGCCTACGCCTCCGACCTGACCTACGGAACCGCCAAGGAATTCGGCTTCGACTTTCTCCGCGACCGGCTCCTGTTGCGGCGCATCAACGAGGGCAAGACCGACCTGCTCGGCGGCATGCTCGGCCAGAAAGGCGAATCGCATGAGAAGCCCGTCCAACGCGAACCCTTCTTTGCCCTGGTCGATGAGGCCGACAGCATCCTGATTGACGAGGCACGGACGCCGCTGATTATCAGTGCCGTACCGACCGAAGAGCAGGTAATCGAAGCGGAGTGTTACAAATGGACCGCATCGGTGCATGACGAATTCGTGGAAGATGAGGATTACGATTACGATCACGAAAAGAAGACGGTGGAACTCACACGCGCCGGCCGCCAGAAGGCCCGTTTGCTCCCGCACCCCGAGGCATTGGATGCGGTCGGCATGGTGAACATCTATCAGTACCTGGAGCGCGCCATCCTGGTCGGCCGCGAATACTTTGAAGACCGCCAGTATGTCATTCGCGATGGCGAGGTGATCATTGTCGACGAGTTCACGGGACGTCTGGCCGAGGGACGCAAGTGGCGTGAAGGCATACACCAGGCCGTCGAGGCCATGGCGGGCGTGGAGGTAACCGTCGCAGCCGGACAAGCCGCGCGGATTACCATCCAGGATTACTTCCTCCGCTACGAGAAGCTGGCCGGAATGACGGGCACGGCCATGGGATCGGCCCGTGAACTGCGGAAGATCTACAAGTGTCATGTCCTGCCGGTTCCGACTAACCGACCGGCAATCCGAGAGCGGCTTCCCACCCGGATATTCGGCACAGCCGACACAAAATGGGCCGCTGTGGTTGAAGAGGTGTGCCGGTTGCACGCTGAGGGACGCCCCATCTTGATCGGAACGCGATCCATCGATAAATCGGAACATCTTTCCAAACTGCTCGAAGAAAAAGGAATCGAGCACCAGGTTCTCAATGCCAACCACATCGAGGCCGAAGCCGACATCGTCGTGCAAGCCGGGTTGCGCGGCAAAGTAACCGTCTCGACCAACATGGCCGGACGTGGTACCGACATCAAGTTGGGCGAAGGAATTGCCGAACAGGGTGGGCTGCACGTCATCTGCACGGAAATGCACGATGCCAGCCGGATCGATCGCCAGTTGATCGGCCGATGTGGGCGGCAGGGCGACCCCGGCAGCTTTCGACAATACCTGGCGCTGGATGATGACCTGCTTTTGGGTGGGCTGGGCCCCGATAAATCGAGGAGGTACAAGACCCTGGGGGAAGGGTCCGACGAGAACTTCGACGAGTTGAGAAAGATTTTCACCAAGTCGCAACGAAAAGTGGAACGGAGCCATTTTCGCCAGCGCAAGGCACTGATGTACTTCGAGAAGGAACGCAAGAAAATGCAACGACAGATGGGCCAAGATCCCTATTTGGACTCTCCGGGCACCTAGTCTGAGGCGAGTTGGCACTGGAATCGGTTGTAATCTCCGTTGGTTTGCGGTACAATAAACTACCTTCTTGGGTCGAGCCGGTTCGTGTAATTTCATGTGAGGCAAAGGGTGTATCAGGCGTTTGATCCCTATCACAAGTGGCTCGGAATCTTGCCGAAAGATCAGCCGCCGCATCATTACCGGTTGCTGGGGTTGGTGGTGTTCGAGTCGGATCCCGATGTGATCGACAATGCGGCGAATTCGCGGATGGCCCAACTGCGAATGTATCAAACCGGGGAACGTTCTGCCGAATCGCAAGCCCTGTTGAACGAGATTTCCGCGGCAAGACTGTGCTTGCTCGATCCCGGTCGCAAGGTGATGTACGATCGGCAGTTGCGTCAGCAGTTGGCTGCCCAGGAAGCTACCCAGCCGTTGCCGCCTGCTCACCCCCCTGGAGTTGCCGCGACTCATACGGCCAGCAGCGGTCAGGCCCCCTACGCGGCGCCGGCCGGCGGGGCCCATGTCATGCCGGTTGGCGGGGCTCCGCAAGGCGTACCGACGGCGACGCCCGCAGTTCCGAGTGCCATCCCGATGGGTTCACCCGGCGCAGTGCCGAGTGCCATCCCGGTGAGTTCACCCGGTGCGGTGCCGAGTGCCATGCCAGTGGATTCACCCGGCGCGGTACCGCAGGCAGTGCCAGCCGTTCCCGTTGCAACACCCATCGAACAGATGCCATCGCAACATGAGTCTCCCCCAATCTATAGCGTGAGACGACGGCAACCAGGGCAAAGCCAGTTTGTTACTATGGGACTCGTGCTCGCCGCTCTCTTGGGCTTGGGGATTGCGGCCGTTTTTTTACTCGGCGGTTTCAAGAGCTTTACGAGTGACACCGAGGAAAAGCCCCCGCCTGTCTACTACGAGAGCCCCTGAACCCGCATTGGATGGGTATAATAGTCCGCATTCAGATCGGGAATTGGAGCTAAACCGGCGTCGACCCATAACGGGGGCGGTTGTGTCCAAAGCATTTGATCCTTACCACAAGTGGCTGGCGATTCCGCCAAGAGATCAGCCGCCAAATCACTATCGGTTGCTCGGCATCGACCTTTTCGAACCGGATCCCGACGTGATCTCCAATGCGGCCGACATGCGGATGACGCTCGTCCGTTCCTTCCAAAGCGGCAAGCATTCGGAACAGTCCCAGCAACTCCTCAACGAGATCTCCGCCGCCCGCGTGTGTCTGCTCGATGCGGAACAACGCCAGAAGTACGACGAGCAATTGCGTGGGCAACTTCCGGCACCGGCCAAGCCGCCGAAATTGCCCAGCCACCAGCCCGCATCACCTGACCGACAATCTCCATGGAAGCGACCGGTCGGGCAAAGGGACTCGCCGGCACCCGAGTTTGAACCCGATTGGACCGAACGTGCCCAGCGCCACGACGATCCGCGGTGGTATCGCACCCTGACCGGAGGCATCGCGGCGTCGCTCGGCTCGACCTGGCGGGGAACGATCGCGATGCCGCGAAAAGCCGACGGCCTCCTGCGGTCAATCGCTGGTGAAGGAAACGTCATCCTGCTCATCTTCTTGCGGACCATACCTGTTTTCATCCTTATCGGGATTGCCGGGACCTTGATTTGGATCGGTACACGGGGTTCGAAGGAGGGATCTGCCCCGGGGCACCGCGACAAACCGCCTCCCGTTGCCGACGGGTCCTGGCAGCCTGAGCCGGTGCCCGAGGATACGCCGGGGTGGTTCGGCAACAGTATCGGCATGGAGTTCGTACTGATCCGGCCGGGTGAGTTCATGATGGGGGCTGCCGAGGGCGAAAGGAGAGCTGACGAGGACGAGGCCCCGCGGCACCCCGTCCGAATTACCAAGCCGTTTTACATGGGCATTTACGAAGTGACCCAAGAGGAGTACGAACGAGTGATGGGAGAAAATCCCAGCCGCTTCAGGCTGGTGCCGGGAACCGATACTCACCGCTTTCCGGTTGAGCTGGTTTCTTGGAATAACGCGGTGGAATTCTGTCGCAAGCTTTCCTCGCTGCCGGAGGAACAGGATGCCGGTCGCAAGTACCGACTGCCGACCGAGGCGGAATGGGAGTACGCCTGCCGCGCAGATACCGACACGCTGTTTGGCGTGGGCAAGAAGCTTTCCGATGCAAACGCAAATATCGAGCCCGACGATCCGGAGGAACGCAAACGCCTGCGCGGAACCACGAGCGTCGGTTCCTACAAGCCGAATGCATGGGCTCTCTATGACATGCACGGAAATGTCTGGGAATGGTGCAGCGATTGGTACGATATCGAGTATTACCGCAGCGCTGCCCGGAGCGATCCCCGAGGGCCGCCCTCGGGGGACAGGCGGGTGGCCCGTGGCGGCTGTTATCGCAGCAGGCCCGCCGAGTGTCGGGCTGCCAGTCGGACCGGTACCGACCCGGACCTTCATCGTCCGACCCACGGTTTTCGCGTTGTGTGTCCGCTGTAGTTGCCCAGTTTTACAGCGAACCGGGCAGGTACGCTGGTTCGTATTACTAAGAAGGTAAACCCGGAACTGCCGGTCGGTGTTTCGCACCCCCTGATCGACCCGTTTCCACCCCGTCCCGCAAGACCGGAGTTCGCCTTGTTCCAACGACCGGTAGCGAGTAGTATTAAGACATGGTTAAGCTAGTGCTGTGTCAGAATTAAGATTTGGGGTGCCACTGCTGGCTAGTCCAGCAGTGCCAACGGTTTACGACACGGACAACCCCAAAATTAAGACTTGACAAAGCTTGGCGTCCCTGGCATTTTCCCGTAGTTTCCCCTACTCCGAGGATTTCCGCATGAAGCGTTTGATAATTCCCGCCGTCCGGTGGTCCGCTGCCGGCTTGCTGTTCGGATTGTTGGCCCTTTCGTTGCTGTGCCCAGCGTTGTGGGCCGACCCGGTTGCGCCGAATACCGAGCAGCGGCACATCACGCGATCGGTAGTCTCGTTGTTGCTTCGAGAACATCTCTCGAAGCACGACGTGGACGATGAAATTTCGCAACGTTGCATGAAGACGTTCCTGAAATCGCTGGACCCCTGGAAGGTATATTTCTACCAATCTGATATCGACGCCTTCATGAAGCGTCGAAACGATCTGGACGACATGGCGCGCAAAGGCGATGTCAGCTTTGCGTACGAGGTTTTTCAGACGTTCCTGAAGCGCATAGACGAGCGGGTGAAACTCGTCGATGAACTCCTGAAGGTGGAGCCCGATTTTGCGGTCGACGAAGAGCTAATCAGCGATCGCGAACTGACCAACTATCCGAAAACCGCCGCGGAAGCCCGCGACAAGTGGCGCAAGCGGATCAAGTACGACCTCTTGATACTAAAAGTCGATGATATTGAGGGGAAGGAAGCCCGGGAGAAGCTGGAGCGCCGTTACCATAGCTTTGCCAAGCGGATGCACCAAATCGACGGCGAAGAACTCCTGGAAATGTACCTCACCTCGCTGACAACGTCGTTTGATCCGCACACCGCCTACATGTCGCCGAGCACCCTGGAGAACTTCGAAATCATCATGCGGCTGCAATTGGACGGCATCGGCGCGTCGCTGCAATCGGTCGACGGGTACACGACCGTCAAGAAGATCATCAAGGGCGGCGCTGCCGACAAGCAGGGGGAACTCAAGATTGAAGACAAGATCGTCGGTGTCGGCCAAGGCACCGACGGAGAGATCGTGGATACGGTCGACATGAAGCTTTCCGACGTGGTCAAGATGATCCGCGGTAAGCGGGGGACCGTCGTCCGCCTCGAGGTCGTCCCCCCCGCCGGCAAGCGGAAAATCATCAATATCACCCGCGCCAAGATCGAGTTGAAAGATTCCGAGGCCCAATCGGCCGTTTTCGAAACGGGGATCAAGCCGGACGGCAAACCGTACAAGATCGGCGTGATCGATCTCCCCAGCTTCTACATGGACATGAGTGCCGCTCGGCGCGGCGATCTCAACTACAAGAGCGCCACCCGCGACGTCCGAAAGATTCTCGATGAGTTCAAGGAGGACGCCGTCGACGCGCTGGTTCTCGACCTGCGCGGCAACGGCGGCGGATCGCTCACCGAGGCAATCAACCTGACCGGGTTGTTCATCGACGAGGGCCCCGTCGTGCAAGTCAAGGGCCGCCCCTCCGACGACGGCGACGCCCGGATCACCCCATACAACGACCTCAATCCCGGCACCGTCTGGTCGGGACCGCTGGTCGTACTGATCGACAAGTTCAGCGCCAGCGCGAGCGAGATCCTTGCCGGGGCGATCCAGGATTACCACCGCGGGCTGATCATCGGCGACGTATCGACCCACGGCAAGGGAACGGTGCAAAGCCTCCAGGACTTGAGGCACCGGCTGTTCGGCATCCCCAACGTGCCGCCCCTGGGTGCCCTGAAAATCACCATGCAGCAGTTCTATCGCCCCAGCGGCGACAGCACCCAAGAACACGGCGTGAAGCCCGACATCGAACTGCCCTCGCCGAGTTCGCATTGGGACGTAAGCGAGGCCGACCTGGACTATCCGATCGCGTGGAACCAGGTCAAGTCGCTCGAATACAAGAAGCTTACCCGCGTGAACGATAATATCCTCAATCAACTCCGCGATCGCTCAAAGAAACGCTGCGGCGACTCGAAGGACTTCCAGGACGTGCTCAAGGACATCGCCCGTTACAAGAAATACAAAGCGAGGAAGAGAATCACGCTGCACGAAGAGAAGTTCCTCAAGGAACGCGCCGAGTTGAATTCCGAGAAAGAGAAAGAGAAGAAGCTCGAAGACCTCAGCGGCTCCAGCGAGAACAAAATCGAACGTGACTACTACTTGGATGAAGTGCTGGCAATCACGGTCGATTTTCTCAATCTCCGCCAGGTGGCCAAGGTCAACTGAGGCCGATCATTCGGGGACCCTGAATTCGAGGGCCGTCTCATATAGCTCTGTCCGTTTCCTGGTAACCCCGGCCCGCACCGATGAGTTGACAATGCTGGAGCCGGTTCGTTTCTTTCGCACCCGGTGCATGCGCTCAACCTTGAAGCCGTGTAGCTCACCGATTTCCGCGAAGAGTCGATCCGTTTCGACATGGACCCCTTGCACAATGTTGTTGCCGATAACGACGACTACCCAACCCCCCGGCTTCATCACGTGCCGAGTGACGTCAAAGAACTTATTGCAGTCATTGAAGTAAGTAGCGGCGTAGTTTGCCCATCCGCCGCCGCCGTAGACGCCCTTCTCCGGGTTGCGCTCCCGGATGCGGTGGAGGACCTCCTGAAGTTCCGGAAGCTCAAACGACAACTCGATCGGAGGAGCACCCCGTACCGTCTGCCAGAATCGGCCAAAACTTCTCTCCTCCAGCTTCTTCAGATCCTCCTTTCCGTCGACCAACCCGAGCCAGTAGAGTTGCGGTCTCGTGTTTCGCACATAGTGGTAGTTGTTCAGATAGGGAGGGGACGTCACGAGGACGTCAACGCTGCCAGGGGATAGCACGCCGGTGCTGTCGAAGTAAGAACGCTGGTACACCTTGGTCTTGGGCTTGTGCGCATAGCGTTTGATCTGCCGCTGAAGCAAGCGAATGTCGGCCTCTATTTCCCACAGCTTCTCGCAGAAGGTCTTCAGTACGTCTGCGTATTCGATTTCGTCCTTTCCCGCAGCGGAACGGGTGCTGAGACTGGGCTCATAGGAATAGTTCGAGAAGCCGACCATGACAGATCCAAAAGCGATCTTCAGGACCTTCTTGACAAAGGCATCGGTTTGTTCGGCGATGAAGTCCTGGAGTAGAAGCACTTCACGCTCAACCGCCGGACTGAAAAAAGCCGTCCTACTCCTGAAGTTACCTGGCGGCGTTGATCTCGGCCTCGCGTTTCTTGCCCATCGTCTCTGCCGCAGTTCCTGCACCTTGTTGATTCCCTCAGTGAGCGGCTTCAGCCGGCGGCGTGCATAGGACAATTTCACATCACACGCAAGGGCTGCGTATGGGTTGATCTCGAACCCCACGACGTTATGCCCTCGCTTCAAACCTTCCACAAGCGTCGTGCCCACCCCGGCAAACGGGTCGAGAACCGTAGCTTCCCCTGGTTCCCCGGAAATTGCTGCATCAAAGACTTCGTTGACGAAGCTTGCCGAGAAACCGGCAATCCACGGGACCCAGCGGTGGAGTGGTTCACGCCGGTTTTTCGTGAAGGCCGTGTCCCCGAAGCTGGGACGCCTTTCTTCGTCCTCGCCGCTGGCCGCGCCCGGAAAGAGCGTTGTCTGTCGGTACGTTTCCGGAGAGTCGGCCACGACAGGGTTGGCCGCCGGGCCGGCGAGCCACTGCTGAAGGCCTCGACGGAGGAATCGCCATTCACGGCCGACCTTCCGGCACGGCACCCGCTCCCTACGCGCCATTTCCCGAAGGGTTTTCTCGCTGACTCGAATGAACCGAGCCGCTTCGGTCAGATTCAGCACCTCCCGGTTCTCGTCTGCCTCGGTTCGCATCTTCCCGTAACCTCCGGTATCTTCCGAAGCAACATTATGCGTGCCACAGGCCCAAAGTCAAGGGTTTCTTCCCCCAGGCGGGGGGCGGGCCCCGCAATCGTCGGTTTGACGGATTTGCTTTGTCAAGTCATCGATTCTGCCGAACTCAGGGGGACCGCGCCGAAAACTGCAACAGCACGTCGAGCGGCTCCTCCGCCGCGTGGCGGAGCTTCAGATCGAGCCGGACCCCGTGAGGCAGCACTTGAGCCGTCTTGATCCGGGCCTCGGGACCATCGAGCCGTTCCACGTCCAGCACCGGGGTTTTTGGAAACGGCGGGCAAAACGCCAGGTGAATGCTTGCCGTTCGCTGACCTGCGCAGAGCGGCACCCGAAGCCAGCCGGAAACCCGCTCGCTGCCGTCGGCTGCCTGAGAACGGGTCAACTGTTGCAGCACGTCGGCGCCCGGGACTGTGTCGGGAGGCAAGGAAGGCAACAACGTGATCGAAGGCGCCGAGGTCGAGGGCTTCGCGGGGGAGGGGTGCGGGGAAGCGACATCGGGCGAATCGACGCGGGCCGGCCGTGACGAGCCGGCACGACCACGGACCCGCCAAACGAGTGGCCGCCATGCCCAAAGCTCTTCCGCCGCCACGAGCGACCAGAACGCGATCAATCCCGCCGGGGCCGTTTCGGGCAAGCTCAACGCCGACCCCAGGGCCAACACCGCCGCCGTCGGCGATAGAGACATCAGCGAGACGATCCGCGATGGTTTCTCGTGCGATGCTTCCTCGTACAACGGGAAGTAGTGTCCCAACAGTCGAATGGCAACGGCCGCCACGGCAACCAGGATACCGACAAGGAACATTGCCCCGGGCTCCAGCGGCCGGGAGAGCGCCCCGGCCAACCGCCGCCAGGCAACCAACAACGCGGCACACCAAAGGAACCCGTGCAGCATCCCCACGGACCAGCGAGCCACATTACCGGCGGGTTGTTGAAGCAGTTGTCCCGGCACGCGGCTTGGTTGGACGGAGGGTTCGGCAGTCATGGTTTACTGATTGGCCGCGTCGGCCAGCTCTTCGGCCTTGTCGGTTTTTTCCCAAGTGAACTCCGGTTCGCTGCGGCCGAAGTGCCCGCCGACGGCCGTCTTGCGATAGATGGGCCGTCGGAGGTCGAGGTGGTCGATGATACCGGTGGGGGTCAGCGGGAACACCTGACGGACTAACGTGCATAATTTCTCGTCGTCGATCTTGCCGGTCCCTTCGGTATCGATGGTCACGCTGACCGGCTCGGAGACGCCGATGGCATAGGCGAGTTGCACCTCGCACCGGTGGGCCAATCCGGCGGCCACGATATTCTTGGCGATGTATCGGGCCATGTAGGCGGCGCTTCGATCGACCTTGGTGCAGTCTTTTCCGCTGAAGGCCCCGCCGCCGTGGCGTGCCCAGCCGCCGTAGGTATCGACGATGATTTTCCGCCCGGTCAGGCCGCAGTCCCCGTGCGGACCGCCGACCTCGAACCGGCCCGTCGGATTGATGTGATAGGTAATCTCCCCGTTGACCAACTCCTGCGGCAATACCGGCTTGATGACGCGTTCAATGACAAAATCGCGGATTTCCTGCTGGCCGACGTCGGGGCCGTGCTGGGTCGAAACAACGATGGTGTCGATCCTCACAGGCCGCGGACCATCGTACTCGATGGTGACCTGGCTCTTGCTGTCGGGACGGAGCCAGCCGACTTCGGCCTTCTCGCGGGCTTCGGTCAATCGCCGGAGAATCCGGTGGGCCAGGGTGATCGGCAACGGCATCAACTCGGGGGTCTCGTTACAGGCGTAGCCGAACATCAGGCCCTGGTCGCCCGCCCCAATCTCCTTGCCTTCCTCCTTGTTTTCGTTTACCCCCATGGCGATGTCGGGGCTCTGGCGGTCGATCGAGAGCATGACGGCGCAGGTATCGGCCGAGATACCCATAGCGTCGTCCAAATAGCCGGCCTCGCGGATTACATGGCGGACAACCCCTGGGAAGTCGATGACCGCCTTTGTCGTGATTTCGCCGGCGACGAAGGCCACGCCGGTTGTCACCATCGTTTCACAGGCAACCCGGCTGAAAGGGTCTTGAGCAAAGAGCGCGTCCAGAATGCCGTCGGAGATCTGGTCGGCCAGTTTGTCGGGGTGCCCTCCGCTGACGGCCTCGCTCGTAAACAGGTACTTGCCGTTTGTCACGGGAATCCTCCTCCTGCACGTGACATTTGGTGATTTCAACGGGGTAATTATAGACATGCCGGGGCCAAACTGACAAGCGAGGTTGTTGGGGGGCGGAATCAACCGGTCGCTTGGGGGGTGTGATCGACGCCCCAAGTTGTTGCGTCGAAGGCCCGGCGTCGGGCAGCCGGGAGATGATGGCGAAATAGCATCGAAGTTGTTGTCGAAAACATGGGTTAATTATTCGGATAATAAATGAGCACAAGAACACCAACTTTTAGGGATTACCTCTATCTCCCCTTTCCGGCCGATTCAGCACAAAATGGCGTTCGGGTTAGAGTGACGCAGGAAAAAATCCGCAGGCGACTGCTGTAACGTTGTCAACTCCTCTCAAAGGTTTCACGGATTCCGCAGGAGACAGCCGTCTACTATCCCGGGCTGTTCGGCGGCGGCGCTTGCTTTCCAGCAATTCGGTCGCCCCTTTTCTGAGGGGCGTAGCGAGCTTCGGTGGCGAGACCGTCGAGCATTTTCGTGGCGGCCAGGTACTCGGTAGGCGGAATATCCCGAATGATCGACTTGAGCGTTTCCTTCATCTCGTCGGTGACGATCTTGACTTCACGGTACTCCCGCAAATCAACCCCGCGGCTTTGCGCAGCGAAGAACGACTCCAACCTCTCGCGATTTTCGGCGAATCGTTTATCCATGAGAGCGTACGGCCAGGAGATATTGCCGTCGCAGTCAAGCTGATGCGACGTGAGGCGCGCCTGGATGATTTTCCGTTCGGCCGACTTCGCCTCGCCCGGGCTTCGGGTTCGTTGCGGCTGAGTTGCGCAGTATTCGGCGTGGAGCTTCCTCTTCTTGTAGAACACGTCGGCGTGTTTCAGGGTATTGTCGAGTTTCATGCCGTGGATTTCCTGCTGAACTTTGCGGCCGTTCTGTATTGCGACAAAAGCATCGGCGCGGCTCTTGAGATATTCGCCCTGGGCCCTTATGTGTCCTGCCTGGGCCGTGAGTATGGCGCCATGGGCCGTTTTGTGTCCCACGCCCGCGTTGATCACTTCGGCCCGCGATTTGTAGTAGTGTGTCATACCGAGGTAGTCTTCCGCGAAGCCCGCGGAACCGGTCACCGGCACGATCAGTGCCGTCCAGATCAACATTCTGGTGAATCGCGTGAAGGTCATGTGATTAGTCATGGTTCTATCCTTTTTGCTGGAGGTTACTGAAGGAAACTTCGTTTACGGACTTTTTCCTTGGGGGGGAGAATCGTTGAGTTTGCATGGCTAAGCCAGTTCTTGTTCGTACATGACGGGGCCGAAAAATCGTTTTCCACGCCCCGAGCAAGAGTCGGAGGGGAATTCCGGCTTGAGGAGGGCCTCGGGGCCGTGGGAGGAGTCGGTCGAGGCCGTGGCCTGGACTCGGAGCCGGTTGGGAATCGGCCGCTCTTGGTTTCGCGGTCGAGTTTTGGCTTTGAGGGCGTGCTTGGTGGATTCGTCCACCCATTCTACGCTTCCCCCTCTAAAATTACTGAGACCACTCTTCTTAGGGGTGCCGAAAACCAAGTTGACAAAAAACGTGTGTTTGTCCTGTCACCGGTTAGCGGATGAAGTTGGAAGGATTTTGGCAGGCCAGGGTGAACACGAAACTTTGGTGAATGGACTCTCGCTTGAGTCTGCTTGCTTCTATAACGTCGCCTCAGCTTCAGATAGGCCCTCTAGCAAAGTCTCGGTTTTTCACCGCGCCGGGTATGCTCACATATAGCCGATATTCTATCATGTTTTTCCGTCGAAGAGCCAATTTTTCAGACCAAAAATGGCAGAAAACGGCTTTCGCCCCCCCCTCCCCCCATTGGGGGCACTAAACGCCTGGCCCACATTGCGGCAACTGCCGGGTTGTTGGGTTCGTCGTTCCGTATAGCCACTCCGCCTGAGCCAGCCCAAACCAGCGGGCGCGATAGCAAGGGGTAAAGCATTACTCGCTTGGGGAGGTTGCACGTCCTGTCGACATTTGATAGAGTTAATGGAGTAACGTCAGTCCGACTGCCCCAAAAAGCGATTTCCCACCGCGGCATCCCCTTTGGCTGACACAAACTGGCACAACGGAGTTTGCCACTCTACACCAGACTCTTTCCCCCTTGTTTGATGATTCCGTTATGACGGTCGTTCTATACATTGGCTGGTTCCTCGCTGGATTGGTTCTTTTTATTCTAGTTGGGCATATCGTGGCTTGGGTGTTGTATGTCCCGATAGCAGCTCGCGTATTCGGCGAAACGCTTTGGCTGCCGGCAAGATGGCATGAGCCACTCGACAAAGGGCAAACGGTCGAGTTTTTCACCGAAGACGGCAAGCGGCTGAAAGGAACCTACCTGCCGACTTCGGCTGCTCAACGCCAAGGGGTTATCGCCTTCTTCCATGAGCTGAACGCGGAGCGCTGGTCGGCGATTCCCTATACGGAAGATCTTCGCCAGCGAGGATTCGATATTTTCACGTTCGATTTCCGCTGCCACGGGAGCAGTGATTGTATCGCCGACTACGAGCCGATGCCTTGGGTAACCACCTACGATACGGCCGACGCTCGCGCGGCGATCAATTACCTGAGTTCGCGCAGCGACGCGGATCCCCGCGGCGTCGGGCTTTTCGGAGTGAGCAAGGGCGGTACTGTTGCGCTTTGTGTGGCGGCGGATGATCACCGCGTACGATCGCTGGTGATCGACGGCACCGTTCCCACCGAGCGGATGCAAATTTACTATATGCGCCGCTTCATGAAAATCTATCTCGCGCATCCCATTATACTTTCCTGGCTTCCCGACTTCGCGCTGCGGTCTACGAGCGCCTTGGCCCGTTTCGTGGTGCAGCAGCGTCGCAACTGCCGGTTCGTCAACGTCGATCAGGCGGCCCGCCGGATCCGGCAACCGGTAATGATGATCCACGGACAGCATGATAGTCATATCCCGGTCTCGGTGGTCCGGGCGCTGCGCAACAGCATGTCGAATTCCGTGCGGCTTTGGGCCATTCCGAAAGCGAAGCACAACGGCTCGATCAGTGTCGCTCGCGACACCTACCACCGCCGGGTTGCCCGCTTCTTCCGGCTGCGCCTGGCCGATGTTCCCCTGGTTGAACCGGCGCGACAAGCTCCCTTCCGTGCGCGGGTGCAACCGATTCTCACTCGCGTCAACGGGTTGCGCGACGTTTTGTTGTAGTTTCACTACAACGCATGCCCGGCCGGTACACCCCGCATCGGCCGGCAATCATCAACCGCCGGCACTGTCTTCCAAGGCCGTTCGGAGGCGTTCCATGTAGAGAGACAGAAATTCCTCGGCCTGGGAGGGCGTGAAGGCGTGCGGATCACAACGGGCAGTAATCGTCATTCTGCCGGCATAGGTTGTGACCAACAACACGGCGCGGGTTTGATGCCGCAGCGGCGGTACCCCGCTGATCTCTCTCAGCAGCAGGTCGCCCACCGCAATGAGGCCGTCTGTGTGCGGAAATCGGGCTGCAAGTCGCGTCTCGACGTCCCCCATGTTGGAAAGGACGGCCGTGGCAAGGCACCGCTTGTGGGTGAAGTGCTTCGGCAAGGCGCCCCAGACCGTGCGGACGGCCTTCAGGCCCTTCAGGAAGTGCAATCCGCGGCGTGTGCGCTTGATGTGCGCCGTTTCCCGCCGGATTCCGGCCAGCAATGCCCGGGCGTCGAGGCACTCGCGGGCCGCTCGTGTGAGAAAGCTCATTGTGACCCGGTTGGCCGCCGGCATGGTGCAGTCCTCCGCCGCGCGCAAATCCGCCGGCATGGCCACCCGCAGCCACTTCCGACACCGAACCGAACCGTAGCGACCGTCCCAGTCGGTAATCGTCAGAAACATATTACACAAGAGAAGATCGTTGAGCGTGACTCCCTGGAAACGAGCTGCCGACAGCAGCGATTCCAATTCGCTCTTGTCGAGCACACTCGTGCAGATGCCGGAAAAGAGTTCCTCGGCCGGATCCGTTGTTTCCATCGACCTTTCGGGCAAGTTCAGGGGCGAGGGGTGGCGCGAGCACCAGCGGTATGCTTCCCGCAGCGAGGCGCCGAAATGGCGAACTCGGCCCATCCAAGAGGGCGTCTCCTTCGCAAAATCGCCGCGCAGCGGTAACCGGATCGCGTCGAGCGGCAGGAGTTCCGGCCTGATGTCGTCGGAAGCGGTGCGGATTCCGTAGGCCGCCAGCAGATCGCCCGTAAATTGCAGTGCGCCGGTCCCGTCGCAACAAGCATGGTGAAACTGGAGGACGACGCTCGCCGTGGCGGCGTCTTGGCGGACCCAGAGCCGAAGCCCCGGCTCGGTCGCCAAATCAATGGCTTCGCCGGTCGGGCATCGCAGCGGCACACCCACATCGTCCCAATCAAGATAGGGGTCGACTTCACCGGCAGGTTCCCAGCAAGGATCACGCCGCGACCGACGGCTAATCCGAGCGCAAAGCAACGGATGCCGCCGGCGCGCATCATCAAGCGCCGCCTCAAAAACATCCCGCTGAATTCGCCCGGAAAGCCGAAGCCGCAACGGGAACGTCATTGGGTAGTCGGGATGATCGTCCTCGAGCATATACCATTCGAACGGCGCAAGCGGCAGAGGAAAACATCCGGCCACGGGGATTTCAGCCATGGAAGTGGAAGAATCGGAAAACTTTGCGGGCCCCCTGAAATAACTACAAGGCACGCGCCACGGATGTCGATCATCAACGAAGGGCTTTCCCTTGTTGAGGAGACACGGCAGGGCTGCCATGAATCTTACACTGAGTATTCTCTTCTGGGAACTGGGACTTTACCGCAATTCAAGACGCGATTGCGAATCGGTCCGGCGCCGAAAGCAGAAGAAATTCGCCGGGTTGTTGAAGTGCGTCCGGCGGCGTTCTCCTTACTACGCTCGAATCATGCGGGAAAGGGGGCTTCACCCCGAGACGGCAACCCCCGAGGATTTCCCCGTCTTGTCGAAGGGCGACTTGATGGAGAACTTCGACGAGATTGTCACGGCACCCGGACTGAGCCGCGGCAGAATCGAGGCGTTCCTGGCCCGGTCCAAAAATCCGGCCGATCTGTTGGATGGCCGGTACGTGATCGTGCATACGTCCGGCACGTCGGGTACATTAGGATACTGTGCCTACTCGAAAAGAGAATGGGTCAAGGGATGGACCAGTTTCTTCCGCGTCATTCCCGTGTTTGGCCCGCTGCCCCGGCGGACGGCTTTCGTGGGGGCCGTGGATGGGCATTTTGCGGCGGTCTCTCTGGCACAGACCATCCATTGGCTGAAGATCGGCATCTTCAACAAGACGCATCTTTTCGACGTCAACCTGCCCTGGAAAGAGATCCTCGACGGCCTGAACCAACTGAAGCCTCACAACCTCTCGTGTTATGGCTCCCTGGTGGGTGAACTGGCCGTTGCGAAGGAAAAAGGCACTTTGGACATCCAACCGCGGACGATCCTGTGCGGCGGTGATCCTCTCTTGCCTGACGATCGTCGCAGGGCGGAACGAGTCTTCGGCAGGCCGGTCCTCGACGTGTATGCCACGACGGAAACGATGCTCATGGGACTCACCGAGCCCAAGAGCCAAGGCATGGTGCTGCTCGAGGATGAGCTTTGGGTTGAGATCCAGGACGATCGTTTGTTGGTGACGAATTTGTTCAACCGCACCACGCCTCTGATACGGTACGCGATTTCGGACGTTTTGCGGCCCGCTGCCCGGAAGAAGTTTGACTTCTATCGCGGCTACCGGAGAATCGAGAGCTTTGCCGGCCGCAACGAGGACCGGTTGTGTCTGGTGAACGAAGCCGGAAACGAGGATTTCATTCACCCGATCACGATCGTCGAGTTTTTTGTCCGCGGAATCGCCGCCTTTCAGGTCGTTCGTACCGGCCTGTCGGAATTCGTTTTCAGCGTGAAGCTGGCGGAAGGCTACAGACAAGACCGGGCCCGTATCCGAAAGGAAATCCGCACCCGATGGAACGAAATTTTGACGAACAAGCGGATGCGCAACGTCCGGTTCGGAGTAGAAGTCGTCGAACGGCTCCGGAACGATCCCTGGACGAAAAAATTCCGACTGGTCAGCGACCATGGGCCAATCCGTGCCCCCGCGTTCTCCGATTCACCCACGCAATCCCAGCTTAGGATTGCCTGACTCGTTTGCAGTCACATTCGGTAAAAGTCGATCCAGCCCAACGTTATTGATTTTGGATTCCCCTTCAGCATTACTTTCGGCAGCGTGATTTCAAAGTAACCGCCCCGGGGCGGCAACCCCTGGATCGGCTTGCCTTTGGCGTCGCAGGTTCTGACGTCCGTCCAATACGGGCTGGCTTCTTTCAGTTGCGGACCCTCCTTTGGACCCCTCCACAAATGGAGGAGCCGTTTGTTGCTGCTGTGACTGAGGACGGAAACTGATAATCGCACTGTCTCAAGACGCACGGTAAACGATTCCAGGCCGCGAAGATGAAGCCGGATGACGACCGACTTCGGCCACCGATCCGCTACACGGTCAATGACCGCACCACCGATTCCGGAAGGGCTGGAAACGGTAAAGACAGTTCGGCCGCCTTTGGCGGTAACATCAACCCGATCCTCCCGTTTTCGGGTGGCGATCTTGAACTCGGCAACACGGGGCTTGCCGCTGACGTTCTTGTTGACCGGCGTTGTCTCATCTCCTGATTCATTCTTGTTGGCCTGCGAATTCGTGTCGGCCGGAACGGCCGGACTACTCAGCAAGACGGCAACGACACATGCAGACAGGAATACCCGGGTGTTTCGCATGGAATCACGTTCGTAGGGCCGCCGACAATCGCCCAGCAGCGGTGAACTGCGGGTGAGGATGGTTATTTGTGACTGTGCAGGCCGTTGCGACCCGGCCCTTTACTCTTGTGGCTCGTCTTGGCTGCGAACTCGTTTTGCCCGCTCGCATTTCTTGTCGAGCGACAAGTCAGTAATCGCAATACCAAGAAACATGGCAAAGAAAGACGCCGCCAAGAACAGGCAAATGCCATATTCACCCGAGTGCATGGCGTAGTGAGGTAGAACAAAGCCTACAAGAACCCCGATGACGGTCATTGCCACCAGGAGTTCTGCCAGCCTCAAGGCGGTCTCCCGCCGCCTTCCAGCGGAGAACCCAAACATGAGTGGTCTCCCGCGATGTTAGAATAGAGAACAGAGAAAAACGGGTCTCTCGCCTCTCCCCATTCCAACATTATTCTTGAATTCTACGGGGAAGCGAGATTCTTAGCGAGCATTTTGCGCGATATTGAAGACAAATTCCGCGATTTTGATGCCTTAGCGGCATTTGCGACAACCCATTTGGGGGTATATTCGTGGGCGACCCATGGCACAGATAGGAGCAGGTCACTCGCCCGCTGCCAGGCTCACGCAGATCAACTCCTTATCGTTGCGCGCGAACAAGCACTTCCCTGCGAAGGCGGGATGGCTCCACAGGACGGGGCGTCCGAAGGTACGACCGGTCGGTTCGAGCACGCGGAAGCGGTCGATCTCGTCATACCCCTTCGGCGACAGCCTGGCCAAAATCAGGTCGCCCGTCTCGCTGAACAGGAAGAAGCGGCTCTCGTGCTTGACGATGAATGCCGTGCCGTAGCGGCCGCGACGCCCGCTCCCCATCGTCGGCTCGACCGTCTGCCACAGTCGCTCGCCGTCGTCCATGCGCACGCCGATCAACGCGCCCGTCGTGATATCGCAGCCGTAGATCGTGCCGTCTTCCAGGAACGGCGTGTTGTTGGCGCAGTAGGTCGCGGTTTTCGGTTTGCCTCGCCAGACGATATCGGCAGCGGGTTTTCTGTCGTCCAGTTTCAGCAACACCGCTGCGTTGTATCCCGTAACGAAGAGATAGGGTCCGTGTTTCCTCGGTGCGGCGATCGACATGCCGTAGTTGGGCTTCAGCGGAACCGACCAGTAGACCTTGCCGGTTTTCGGATCGAGACTGTTGAGATCGTCGGAATTCCAGATCAGCAGTTGCTTCGTACCGGCGTGTTCGATCATGGTCGGTGGGCAGTATCCGGGCTCGCGGGCGGAGAGCGCCCGCCAGATCTCGCGGCCGGTGTTCTTGTCGAAAGCCACGGCCACGCTGCTCTTGCCGCCGACGACGCAATACAAGACGTTTCCGTCGACGAGCGGATGCGAGGCGACGCCCCAGATCGACGTCTTTGCGCCGTAATCCTTCGCGAAATCCTTAGCCCAGATCACCCGGCCGCTTTGGGCGTCGAGGCACGATAAGTTGCCCTCGGCACCCAGCGCATACACCTTTCCGCCGTCGACCGTGGGCGTACACCGCGGTCCTCCGCCGTAGGAGACGTTGTACGGCCGATCGTACTCGTGCTTCCAGAGCGGCTTGCCGGTGTCGGCGGCGAAGCAAAGCACTCGTTCGGCGCCTTCCAGCTTGTCACGGCCCCCGGGGTTATTCTTGACGTTGCCGGACCGCCGCACGTAGTCCATCAGGTAGACTTTGCCGCCGGCCACCGCCGGCCCGGTGTAGCCCAGCGCAACGGGAACCCTCCACTTAATTGTCAAACCCTTCTCCGGAAAGGATTCCACGATGCCTTTTTCGCGCCACACGCTGTCCCGGCTGGGGCCGAGCCATTGGGACCAGTCGTCCGCGAGTGTTGGAGTCTGAAAGATCGAGACCGCCAGAAACGGGCAAACAAGAGTGATTCGCATTGGAAAGAGATTCCTGTAAACGGTTTCCACACGGACGGTAAGCCGCCGGTCATTTACCCGCCATGGAACGGGCGGAAACGGCACATCATTGTGTCCGCGAGGCGGCAGGATGTCAAGACGGTGCGGGGGCGTAGCGGGGGTCCGGTCGATCGCTACCGCCCCCCTTTGACACCGAGGAAAAAGAAGTATAATCCCGGCATAATGGACCGGATTGGTGCCCCAAATGAAACAAGATTGCATCGGATGGGAACATGAAACATAACTTGATCATGTATGCGGAGACCGTAGTCCTTGCCGTGCTGATTTCTTGTTGTCCGCCGGCCGTGGCGGGTGAACAAGACAAGGAAAGTTCGCTCTATCATGAGACGTACCGGCCGCAGTTCCACTACACGACTCGGAAAGGGTGGATCAACGATCCCATCGGGCTCGTGTTCTACAAGGGCCGGTATCACCTGTTCAACGACCACAACGTCGCGTCGTGCCGGTTTCCGGGCGGCAAGACCTCCGGCGAGCAGTCGCATTGGTCCCATGCCGTCAGCCCGGACCTGATGCATTGGAAGCACATGCCCGTTGCCGTTTTTCCGGACGCCAACGGGGCCTGCTGGTCCGGTTCCGGGGTGGTGGATTGGAATAACACCGCAGGCTTCCAAGCCGGCGAGGACAAGACGCTGATCCTGATCTATACCTCGGCCGGGAAGACCTTCGGCCAGAGCCTCGTCTACAGCACCGACCGAGGCAAGACGTGGAAGAAATACGATCGCAATCCCGTGCTCAAGCAACTGGTCGGCGGCAACCGCGACCCGAAGGTTTTTTGGTACGAGCCGATCGGCAAGTGGGTCATGGCGTTGTTCCTGCACGGGCGTGACTACGCTCTGTTTACCTCCGCCGATCTGAAGAAGTGGGAAAAACTCTGCGACGTGGCCCACCCATCGGGCTCGGAATGCCCGGATATGTTCGAGTTGCCCATCCTCGATACCCGGGGCAAGCCCGCCGGCGGCAAAGACAATACCCGCTGGATCTTCTGGGGCGGTAACGGCACATACGTAATCGGCCGCTTTGACGGCAAGAAGTTCACCGCCGAGAGCGGTCCGCACAAGACCGAATGGGGACGGAGCTGCTACGCCGCCCAGACCTGGTCGGACATCCCGCCGGAAGACGGCCGGCGGATCATCATCGGCTGGATGCGGGGCGGCAACTTTCCCGGAATGCCGTTCAACCAGCAGATGAGCACGCCGCGCAACGTCACGTTGCGGAACACGGCGGAAGGCCCGCGGCTGTTCTTGTATCCCGTCAAAGAGATCGAAAACGTCCGCGGCGAGAAACACACCTGGTCCAACCTGGCACTGAAGGCCGGCGATAACCCGCTGGCAAAGCTGAAGGGGAAGCTGTGGGATATCGACGCCATAATCGAGCCCGGCGAGACACAACAGGTCGGCTTCGATATCCGGGGGCAAAGGATCGTCTACAGCGCGAAGGACCGGAAGCTCACCGCCTTGGGGGCTTCGGCGCCGCTCGAGATGCGCGACGGCAAGATCGAGCTGCGGATCGTGGCCGACGTGGCCAGCATCGAGGTCTTTGCCAACGGCGGGCAAGTGGTGATGTCCTTTTCGCTGCCGATCGACCCGAAGAACGTCTCGCTGTCGATGTTCGCCGCCGGCGGCGAGGCGAAGGCCGATTCGCTGACCGTCTGGGAGTGCAAGTCGGTCTGGCCGGATTAGGCTTGCTCGGCACGTCTCCTGCAAAGCCGCGACCGGTGGTCGCGGGATCTACAAAGCCGCGACCGGTGGTCGCGGGACCGGCTGGGCCAAGGCCAATCCTCACTTTTCAAATGCGCCCAGTATGATCTTCCACACCGTTAGCAGAAAACCCATCATTGCCAGACAAAAAAGCCCGAGGACCGGGACGAGCCAGCCCCACTCGAAAATGAGAAAGACCCGATTCCAGATAGTGGCCCAGCAGGCGATCAAGACAAACGAAGCCAGGCAGAGGTACGGGCCATACGGGAGTTCCCGTTCGCGGGAGAACAGGAGCCTTAACACGGCAATGACCAATCCGGCCAGCGGGGCGAGAAAGAAGATGAGCAGGCAGGGCTGCCAGCCGAGAAACGCCCCGATCATCGACATCAGCGTGACGTCGCCGAATCCCATGGCCTCCCGTTTCAGCGCGGCGGCGCCGATGATCCGCACGGCCCAGACCATCCCGCCGCTTACGGCCACGCCCACCAATGCCGTGAGCAACCCCATCCAATACCACTTGCCCAGGGTCCAAGTCACAACGATCCCCGCCGAACCGACCACGCCCAGCCCGAGACAGATACAGCTTTTCCACTCGCGCCGCATCCGGGCACAGCAGAGCACGACGGCCCTTCGCCAGCCGTGACGTGGAAACCACGTCCAGGGCATCATGGCCAAACACCACGCCCACCAGCAGCCCAGGCCCAGCAGCAGGCCGTATCGTCCGTTGAGTCGAACATGCGGCGGCGGCGGTTGACGTGGTCGAGAATCCCACAAGTAGGCTTTCCAGGGTTTTCCGGGTAGCGGTCCCTCAACCGAAGTTAACAGCAGAAACGGCCACTTCTCACTCGAAGAAGGAAAACTCCTTTTGGCATGACTTCCCATCGCCAAAAAGTCGGCCAACTCCTTCTCGTAAGTCGCATGGATTTCTTGCTCCATTCCCAGTCGCAGCAATTGTCTCTGGTAGTCGGCCTCCAGGTTCGGCAACAGCGACCACGGGAAAACGGCTGCCAGCAACAGCCCGATCACCGTGCCGGGGATCGTGATCGTGTCGGGGATCGTCCACTCGTCCAGGTCGATCAGCAATGCAACCAGCATGAAAAAAATGAGTATTGCATGAGCGGCAAACTGGGTGTGGAGGATCGTATACGCCCAGACGGGCGCATTCCCCCTCATCGGCGGCAGCAGGCCCAGGCACCCGATTTCCCACCAGTAGAGCCACGCCAAAATCACGCCCAGCAGTAACTCAACGAGCATCGGACGAATCCAGAAGCCGCTGCCGTGGACGGCCGCTTCACGCCGCAGGCCAAGCCACCCGACGATGGGCAACAAGTCCGTAAACCGCCGCGGCGGGGCCTTCTCGTCGCGACGAAACCACGGGCCGATCCGGCTCGGCCTGTAGGCCAGCCGATACGCACCCAGGTTCACCACGCTGCCGAGACACGTTCCCAGGACGAAAACAATCGCCAGGCGGATTTCCATCGGGATGGCCAGCAGCATGTTCACGCGTGTCTCGTCGTTCGGGGCTGGCAGCCCGGCTGCTACCGGCAGCCGGGCTGCTGAAAATTGTCCTTCACCCGGTACTTAGCTCAAGCCGGTAAAGGATCTCGTCGGCGATTTCCTCGGGCGTCTTGTTCTCGGTATCGACCGTCAGGTGGGCCGACTCGCGGTAAATCGGCTCGCGACGGTTAAGCAGCGTAATGATTTCCTCGAGCGGCCCCTTTTCGGTGAGGTCGGGTCGGCGCCCGGCCGTCGTTTCGTCGCCGGTCATCCGCGCCAGGATGGTCTCGGGCCCGGCGGTCAGCCAGACGACCCTGCCGCACCGGCGCATGGCCCGGCGGCTTGTTTCGCGCATGGTCGCCCCGCCGCCTGCCGCCAGCACGAGCCTCTCGCGGCCGCACAGTTCGGCGATCACTTCTTCCTCCAGATCGCGGAAGACCGGTTCGCCGTCCTCGGCGAAGATCCTTGCGATCGACTTGCCGGCGCGGCGCTCGATTTCCACGTCGGCATCGACCCAATCGTAATCGAGCCGTTCGGCAAGAATGCCTGCCAACGTCGTTTTTCCGGTAGCGCGGTAACCGATGAGGATGAGATTCAGGACAACCATCCCTTTGGACGCTCAACCCCCGCACGCAGTGCGGGGGCTTTTGCAGGTTAAGTTGGTTCGTTGGTCTTGCTCCGCTTACCCTCTGCCCTCTGTCATTTGCCCTCTGCCTTCTCCCCCTAAAACCTCGCCGCTCCGGTTGCCCGCTTGAGCACGTCTCGCATCAAATCGGCGGGCCCCTCTTCCCCGGTGAAGTGTTTGAACTGGAGACATGCCTGACGGACGAACATATCGACGCCGGTAATGACCTTGCAGTTTCGGCTCCGGGCATCCTTCACCAGCATGGTGTTCTCGGGGTTGTAGACGGCATCGAATACGAGCATCGACGGTCGCAGGTGGTGTTTCTCGTAGGGGGTTTCGTCAACTTCGGGGTGCATGCCGACCGGCGTGCAATTGATCAGCATGTCGGTTGTGACATTGTGACGCTGCGACCATTCGACCCAGCGGCATTCGAAGCGTTTGGCCAACTCGCTGGCATGGCGGGTAACACCGTCGGTCAGAACGATTTTAGCTCCTCGCCGCAACAGGCCGTACACGAGGGCCTTGCCGACGCCGCCGGCGCCGAGGACCAGGGCGACTTTTCCGGCAAACGGTTTGTTGTCGCCGAGTCCCACGCCGGTGGCCTCTTCGAGACTGTCCATGGCCGCTCGATAGTCGGTGTTGAAGCCGAGGCGTCCGTCGCCGTCGAACAGCACGGTGTTGCACGCTCCGATTCCGCGAACGGCGCCGTCGGCCTGCGTGAGTTTTCGGACAATTTCTTCCTTATGCGGAATGGTGACGCTGAGGCCCTTGATACCCAACTTCGGCCCCTCGTCGATGAATTGCGCCATATCTTCCCGCGGCACCCGAAACGGGACGTAGACCTTGTTCATTCCCAGGTGTCTGAAGGCGGCGTTGTGAATCAAGGGGCTGAGGCTGTGCACGACCGGATCGGCAATAACCCCATAGACTTCGGTTTCTGCATCAATCCGGTCGTAATTGTAAACGTCCTTCATCTGGTCGTAGCTGAGTTGCCCGGGGGCCAATGCCCGCTCGTGATGAAACGTGGCATAGGTGAAGGGCGCCCCGGAACGTCCGGCCAACACCCGGCTGGGAATGCCGATGTCCCCCATGCAAATGCCGATGGTCGGAATGTCGCTATTTCGTGCCAGTTCGAGAAGCCGCACGTTATCGTGCGGATGGTTGGCCATCGTACAGATCTTGATAATGTCGGGATCCAACGTTGCGAGACGCCCGTGGATTTCCGTAAGGTCGCCCGGCGTCTTGCGGAAATCGTGCAAGCTGATGATCCGCTTGGTCTTGCCGAACCGTGGAATGCTCGAAGCAACGCTTTCCTCCAGGTCGATGTAGTCAACACCCTCGGCAATCGCCGTCCGCAACAACATCAACCGTTGTCCTTCGGGGCCGGTGTACTTACCGCCGTCTACTTCCCGTCGGCAGGTAATAATCACCGGGCAGGGCCGTCCGGTAACCAACTGCTTGAGATTGATCTCGCCGCTGATGTAATCGAGCCGCAACTCGACCAGTTCCGCCCCCTGGTCGACCAGGTGCTTGTGTTCCGCAACGACGTGTTGGTGCCGGCTTCGGCCGATGCTGACGCAAATCATGGCAACAATACAACAGGTGGCTTTATGTAGCTCGGAGTCGGTAGTTCCTGCCCGACGTGGAGTCTATTAGGGACGTCCCCCATTTTGCCGAATTGTGCTCGGAAAATCAAACCCCCCAGTGCTTTGTCAAACCTAAAATTACGGGTGCCATGCCCACGTTTGCGTGGGCATGTTGATCGAGGTTTCCGGCATGTCTACGCAAGCGTGGAAATGGCACCCAACCCGTATTTTAAGCATGACAAAGCACTACGTCCGCTTGAATTGCTTCTCTAGCTCTTCGTGGGTAAAGATCAGTTCGGTCGGCCGGCCGTGAGGGCAGTGGTGCGGATCGTTGACAATATGGCGTTGGTCGAGCAGGGTCTTGATTTCCTCCGGGGCCAGCCGGTCGCCCGCCTTGACCGCGGCCTTGCAGGCGATCGCGTGAAGCATCGCGTCGAGCAGATCACGGCGGTCGGGCTTTTTTCCGCCTGCAAGAAGCTTCCCGATCAACTCGTGCAGGACCTCAACCGGGCGGAAGTTCGCCAGCATTGCCGGGAACCCGGCGATCAGGACCGTGTCGCCGCCGAACGGCTCGATTTCCATCCCCAACTCGCTCAGCAATTCGCGGTTTTCCAACACCGCTGCGACCTCGTCCGCTGCTAGATCCACCGGCTCGGGCACGAGGAGGTTTTGGGTCTCGATCACCCCGGCGTCCACCCGCTCGCGGAGATGCTCGTACAGGATTCGCTCGTGCAGGGCGTGCTGATCAATGACTGTAATGCCCCGCTCACTTTCGGTAACGAGGTAGCGATTGTGAATCTGCACCGCCGAGGTGGGGACCGGGGGCTGGGGGACGGGAGTATGCGTAACACCAGCAGTCAGGCCGGAAGCATTTTCCGCGCCTTCCTCCGACACCGCCGGCAACGGACCGACCGTCCGTTCGGCGGGCGCTTCGCCCACAGACCGTCCGGGGTGGTCGATCCGTCGCATCTCGAGCGGCTGCCGGCCGCCGGCCGCCGCACCCACGTCAAAGGCCGCTTCGGCCGCCGTCCGGGAACCGCCAGCCGTATCCCAAGATTCCACCTTCCCCTTGGCCCAGTCGACCAGCTCCTGCCGCAACTGTTCCGCCCGGGCCTCGTCATGGCCGCCGGTTTGGTCTTCTTCGCTTGACGAACTCACGTGGGCGCTCAAGTCGGTTGCCAGGAACTTCGTCCGCAGCGCCGAGAGCAACTGGCTGTAGAGCCGGCCGGAATCCTGAAAACGGACCTCCAGCTTCGTCGGATGCACGTTCACGTCGACCATCTCCGGCGGCATCTCCAGCGTGAGGAAGGCGATCGGATAGCGCCGGGTCATCAGGAGCCCACGGTACGCCTCACCCAACGCGTGCTGCAACGCCCGGTCGCGGATATACCGGCCGTTGAGGAAGACGTACTGCATCCGGTTGTTCGCGCGGCTGTGCGCGGGGGCGGCAACGTAGCCGGAAAGCCGGACCTGTCCGCCGCCCGGCAGATTGTCCGTGCTCTCGACGGGGATCAGGCCCTCGGCCAGCTCCCGGCCGAAGAACCGGGCAATCCGCTCGATCCAACCGTCCGACGACGCCAGGTCGAAGACCTGCCGGTCGTTGTGCCGAAGCGTGAAATGGACGTTCGCAGTCCCCAGGGCGATTCGCGTGAAAGCCTCGCTGACGTGGCCGAACTCGGTCTGCGTGGTGCGGAGGAATTTCCGCCGCACCGGCGTGTTGTAGAACAGGTTGTGGACCTCGACCGAGGTACCGACCGGGCAGCCGCAAGGGGCGACGTCGCCTTGGTCGCCGCCGGTGATTTCGATTTCCGCCCCGCTCTCGCTTTCGGGCGTCCGGCTCCGCAACACCGTGCGGCTGACCTCCGCGATCGAGGCGAGCGCCTCGCCGCGGAACCCGAGCGTGGCGATCGAGAACAGGTCTTCCGCCTCGGTGAGCTTGCTGGTGGCGTGGCTGGCCACGGCCATCGGCAACTCGTCGGCCGCGATCCCGCAGCCGTCGTCGACCACGCGGACCAGGTCCACCCCGCCGCCCTGCACCGTAACGTCCACCCGCCGCGCCCCGGCGTCAACCGCGTTCTCCATCAGCTCCCTGACCACGCTGGCCGGCCGCTCGACGACCTCCCCGGCCGCGATCTTGTTGATAAGGCTCTGCGATAGTCGGTGGATCCGCGGCATGGTTGCAAGTTGAGCGTCCAGAGTTGAGGGTTCAGTTGTCAGGGTTTAGGGATTGGGGGTTGCCAAACCTCCTAGCGCGACCCGTTTTTCTCAATACGCTTACCCTTCACCTGGGAAAAGAATGTCTGAAAACCGAGCGAGTCGTCAGCCCTCCTCTCGATCTTCTCGTCCGAATAGCCCTTCCTCAGGCTTTCCAGGACCTGCAGGTTGCCAAGGAAGCTCTTATAAGAAGCGGAAAGCTTGATGATAACGGGAACCTGCACCTCAAAAAGGCTTTTCACGTCCTTATTGGCACGCAAAAGCTTGTTGGCGGTATTCACCACCGAATAGAACGCCAGAGCACCGTCTGTAGCCTTGTATTTATCCGTAAGGGCTTTTCTTACCTCTTCCACGGGCTCTTTACCTATATTCTCCTCAAGCGTGCGGAGGGCGGGCTTCAGGGCCTGTATCTGGTAGAACTTTTCATGGGTGATGTTGCCCAGGCTATCGTACTCTTTTGAGAGGGAGAGGTGGGTGAGCGGGTATTTTACGAATCTATATATGCGCCTTACATTATCCGTCAGAATGCCGTGGACAAGCCTTCCGATGCCTTTTCTCCCGGCTTTCTCATGCTTCGATATCCTCATAACCTCCCGCATCGTCCTTATGTACGGAAGGGGCTTCTTCTTGGCATAATAACCCTTGCGCTTCCTCGCACTGCGCGACCGCGCCTTCGCGAGCACGAAGCTTATCACACCAATTGCAGCATAAAGCAAGCCGCCTATTACAATAGCTATGCCAGTAACTTTAGCATACGAAGCTGACTCTTTCGGATGAGCTTTCTTACTTAAGCCTAGAGCCCTTATGGCAGCATTTCTTACTTTAATATCAGAATCTTTTTTCGCAACCTCGACAAGAACACGCATCGCGTTAATGTCATCAAACCTGCCAAGGGCCCTTGCGGCAGCGCAACGGACGTTTGTATCTTTATTGCTTTTCAATGCTTTTATTAATTCCTGCCTTGCTCTCTTACCGCCTATCTCGCCCATGGCCATTAACGCGGTCGGAGGCACTTCTATAACCTTGTCATCCAAGGCCTCAACGAGAAGCGGAAGCGCACGGGGGTCACCGAGTTCACTTAACGCCACAATCGCAGGTAATTTAATGATATACCGCTCATCCTTGAACATTTTTACAAGTACCTGAAATGCTTCCTCTCCGCCTATCTTAGCCAATGCCAAAGAGGCATTCTCACGGTCTTCTGGCGTGCCGTTCTCCAACAGATCGATAAGCGCCGGGACTGCTTTCTCATCACCAATCTCTCCCAGTGCTTCTGCCGCAAGCTTGCGAATATATTCATTGTTATCTTTAAGTAAGATAACAATGTGGTCTGTCGCTCGTGAATCACCTATTTTACCTAAAGATCTTATCAAGTGACGGAACAGTTGTCTAATGCTAAATCTATCCTCTCTAATATTTTCACTCTCCAACAACTCTATAAGGCGTGAAACCGCGCGAGAATCCCCGATCTCCCCTAATATTTTTACTGTTGTCCAAGCGCGCTTTTCTTTGATATCCTCTAAAAGCGCCGGAACCACCGCAGGGTTATCCCGCTTCTTGGCTAAGCTTTCCAACACAGAATCCTTCACGTATCCATCAGTGGTGTTTAGCATCCTTATAAGATATTGGGTTACCCTTGTATCAGAAGTGTCACCAAGGGCTTTTATCGCTCTTTTACTGATATCACGGTTTTTGTCTTTCGACAATTCAATGAGGAAATCGATTGCCTTCGCGTCGTCCGTCCAGCCAAGAGAAGCCACCTCAAAAGTAACTCTCTTGCCTTTACTCATTAAGGACCTGGTGCGGTCAATAAGATATGAAACAGCCTGTGGTCCGCCTATTTTACCTAAAGCTTTTATCTCCACGATACGGCCTTCTTCATCTTCATTTTGGAGCAATTCGATTATATGAGGAACCGCCCGGGGATCGCCGATTTTCCCCAAAGCAACTACCGCACCCACAAAACAGTAATATTTCTCATTTTGACTTTTTATTATACCGATAAGCGGCTCTACTGCCCGGGCATCACCCATTTCGCCGATAGCTTCCGCGGCAGCCCTGATGATAAGGTCATTTTCATCATTAACGGGCTTTTTAAGTATGTCGATAAGCGCCAGAGCTGCTTCCGGATTCTTTGTTTTGCCGAGGGTTTCCGCTGCCGCTATATTAACATCTTTATCCTCTAGTAGGTTTATAAGTGCTTTAGATACCTCACCCGGAATGACTATTTTTTCCTCTTCAGCTTCTTTAGGCATGCTTTCCGCATCCGGTACCTCTGCCGAAGCCGCGCCGAAAGCGAATATAGTCATTAAAGCGGCAACAATAAAATTCCTGCGGCTTTTTATATTCGTCTTTCTGCCTTTATTGATATTTTTCAGCATTTTCTTTCCGAAAACAATAATAGCGCCTATCACAATAAGCGCTATGACATACCCCCCGTAATCCGGCGCTATCGCTCCAGGTATCGCCGCGGATACGGTTTCGAGTTCCTCTGCCTGAAGGTTGAAAAGGGGTCAGAACTATTTTTCTGCGTTGTCTGCCCCAAAAAACAGTTCTGACCTCTTTTTCTTCCTTTTTCTTCATACATGTCCGTTCTGCAACGTTCCGATTCTCAACTCACAATCCGTACTCCTTAATCTTCCGATACAACGTCCTCTGCCCGATCCCGAGCATGCCGGCAGTATTCACACCGATAAGCCGCACGCGATACCACCTCGTCATGCAGCCTCGGGAGGATGTCGCTCATTCGGCTGCCCGCTCCGCCCGCAGCCGCAACAGAGTGAGAAATTCCGCCAGGTTCACCAGTCCTTCAGCCTCATCGCGTTCGGCCGTGGTCAGCGGTTGGCCGGAATCTTGACGGTCCAGCAGCGTTTGCAGCCGGGCGGCAACCGCTTTGGGGAGCCGGAACCGCGCCAGTTCGGCCGGAAGGTCGATATCGATCGTCAAAGTCATGGAACCCTCCAAAGGTCACCTACTGAGACATTGTACCAACCGCCGGGGATTTGTGCAGTGCCGGGACTCCGAGATGGGGACCGTCGGAAACCTCGGCCCGTCTTCTACGGCAGCTTTTCCGATCTATTGTCCTCGTAACGACTTGCGACGACGCGGACCGGGTCCACGCCGCCCTGCACCGTCACGTCCACCCGCCGCGCCCCGGCGTCGACCGCATTCTCCATCAGCTCCTTAACCACGCTCGCCGGCTGCTCAACGACCTCCCCGGCCGCGATCTTGTTGATAAGGCTCTGCGATAGTCGGTAGATCCGTGGCATGGGTAAGAGTTGAGGGTTCAGTTGTCAGGGTTCAGGGGTTAGCCCAAGTTATGCAGTTACGGGGTGAGAATGTCCATGGAATAAGGACTTACGTTCGTTTTCGGGGCAGAGTTTCCACTACATTGGGACAACCTCGTCGATGCGGCGCAGGCGGCGGGGAAGGGTTACTCCGAGGCGGTGGAGGAGGATTTTCTGGGCCTCGTCCGGTTCGGTGACACAGCGCAGCCGGATGGTGCCGTTGTGACAGCCCCGCCGGGTTTGGGTGGGCAGCACGACGTCGCCGCTCTTGATCTTGGACTAACTAAAGCCCTTCACCGTTGAGCCGCAGGAGTTGTCCTTCACCGGACTTCAGCAACAGCTTGACCGTGTTGCCCTGGACCGTTTTGGTTTTGCCCTGTTCGAGGATGTCGATTGATTTCACGCCGCCGGAGAAGGTCAGTTCAACCTCGCGATGTGGAATCGTCTGGTAGCCGTCGTCCACCCGCTTGTCGACGACCATCGCCAATGGTGGGGCGCCTTCCTTCCTCGGGATGCCCACCAGCAGGTCCTCGGTCATCTTGACGATCAGCTTGTCGGGCCCCGGCTGCAACCCGTCGGGCAGGTGCCAGCCGTCCGAGCCGGTGTGATAGACTTCGCTGACCTCGCGCCACAGCAGCTCGGGTCCCCAGGCGGCCACGCGGTGATTGACTTCCTGGGCGACGTGCCATTTCACGTCGCAAAGGGCCTTGACGGATTGAACGGTGTCGTCGGCCACCTTGCCGCCCATGAGGCTGCCGAGGTCGCGGTACGTAAAGTACCAGATCCCCTGCGCCCCGTAGGCGAGTGAGGCGTAGATCTGAAACCGCACGATCGAGTCGCTTCGGATGGGCTTGCCCCACGTCGAGACGTTGAACATCGGCATCGGCAGCAGCCCCTGGTGGAAGCAGCACTGGCGCAAGGTATTCACCTGGCGGCAGTAATACTGCATCCGGTTTTCGGGCGGGTAGTGGGCTTTGTAGAGGGTGGCATACAATTGCGGGATCACCAGGGGATTGCCGGCCCGCGCCAGACTGCCCGTCTTCAGCGTGAGCTGACACACCCAGGGCCACAGGTGCGGCGTGTTCTCTCGCATCCATTTCGTGGTCTCGACCACCTGGGGCGGCAGATTGCCGACATCATCGGCGAGCATGTAGCCGATCAGCGCGGGATGCTTTCCGTAACGCTCGTGGATCCACTGCAGTTCCGCCAAGGTGGCCGGATGATGGCTTCGATGCCGGTACCACTGCCCGGCCTTGCCGCCCCACGGTTTGGTGTGGTGCGTGTATGTTTCCATCACCGCCGCCAAGCCGTGCTTTTGCGCCAGGTCGAGAGCATCCTTGACCTTGTCGTATCCTTGATAGTGAAAATATCGCGGTGTGATCACCACGTTGAAACCACATTCCTTGTAGACTTGGTATTCCGCGTCCGTGGCGGCCGGCCCATTGAACGCCCCGATGGGAAAATCCTTGAACTTGAAGTCCCAGGTCTTGCCTCGCAAATGGCTCATGGGATTCGCATCGTCGCTCTCTGTTTGCTGCCCTGGCTTGGACTGGGCTTCCTCAGCCATCAAGTCGACCGCACTCACTGGATAAAGACAGTACGACACAACGAGAAGGAAATAGGGAGTCTTGTATCCCATGCTTGTTCTCCGCTCTGGTCAGTGTCTACGCGATCTATGTCCGGCCAATTCGCTGGTTCCGCGGCCCTACTCGCCTTCCAGGGAGCCTGCATTCGTGTATGGTGTGATGCACTGATTTTCACACACCTGCCCGGATGGAAACCACGCCATGATTTCCCACGGTTGACTGTCATTGTACAACAATCTGTCGCAATCTCAATCGTGGTAAGAGATCGTTCCTCAACCTCGTCTTCTCTCGCGGCAGGTAGGTTTTCAGTGATGCTTCTACGGAACAGAACGGTCCGACTAATGGAGTTCATAGGCAAAGCCAATCTCCGGACTCTTGGTCTCTTCCAGTAACGCGCCAGAAGTCAGGATCCTTTCCTCCACCAGCATTACCCGGCTTCATCAGTAATACGAACCTGTCCGCCACCCCACATGGCCCAGCCTGCTCCTCACGGAGTTCCGGTTGAGAGCCACGACCTCTCACCATTGGGGCTTCCCGTGTTGCCCGTCGCTCCTTGTTGACATGCCGTCGCCCACCACCCCGGCGAAACGATAGCTACCCGGCTGGGACGACCTTTACCGGGGCAGGACTTTCACCTGCTGGAACAACGAACCTTTTCACGGCACACCTGGGCCAGTTCACCATACGGTTGTCAACCTCAACCCCTTACCTGAGGGGGGAAGAGACAAGGCCGTCCGCACGAACGGCTCTTCTGGCGGGGAACCTCGTGGCTGCCGCTAACTTCTTTACGGCAACAAGTTACAGTAGATCTACCGTTGAACCAATCTTTCCCCGAAAATGGGTGACGAACCAGAGATTCCGATTTTCTCTGCTAATTCCGCCGGCTGGGCGGCAGTCCTTTTGTGATGACAGATCACTTTCACCAACCCCCGGACGACCACACGCTGCATGTCCAGCAGTTGTTCGTGCGGTATCAGCAGGCGGTTCTAGGGTATGTGCTGTCGATTGAGCCGAATTTCGCCGATGCGCAGGACATCGTGCAGGAGGTCTTCCTGGCTGTCACTCGGAAGTCGCAAACATGGATGGCGGGCACCGACTTTCTCGCTTGGCTATGCACGGTGGCGCGCTACGAGACGCTCCACTTCCAGCGCACACGCGCACGCCGCGCCGGCCGTCTGGATGAAGATGTGATCGAACTTCTGCACGCGGCTGAGCCGGTGAACGAGTCCCAGTGGCAGGATCGCGTCGACGCCTTGCGGCGCTGTTTGGGTCGTCTGGCCCCTCGGGCGAAAGAGTTGGTCTGGAGGCGCTATCACGGCGCTCAGATGCCGGAGCAGATCGCGACGGGAATCGGCTGGACGGTCAGTGCGGTACGCGTGGCCCTGACCCGCGCCCGTGGGGTGCTGCGTGAGTGCATGGAGAGGCAACTGAACGCCGGTAGTGAACCGCGATGAACATGGAACGACTTGACGAACTCATTGACGTCTGGCGTGACGGCATGCTCACCGAGCAGGCGGCCGCCGAACTCAGCCAGTTGCTTCGAAATTCGGACGAAGCACGCCGGGTCTTCCGCGCCGAGTCACAGATGCACGGCCTGCTGCATCAGGCTGTGATGGCGGCGGCTGTCGAAGGGGCGGCAGGCCAAGGGTCGTGGCTGACGCCTCCTACCGCAGCGGAAGGATTGGAGAAACGGCCCCGGTCGAAAGGCCACATCATCTCAAGGAGACTGCTGTTGGCTGGAGTCGGCGTGCTCGTGTTGAGCGTTACTGTGGCGTTTATTTGGCTCCAAGTTGCACCGCTGCAACCAGAGTCGCCGGAACTGTTCGCTACGTTGAAACGCACTAGCAATTGCGTTTGGGGGGAGCCTCCGCACTTGCAACGGGGCGATCGTCTGGCTGCCGGTCCGCTCAACCTGCGCGAAGGAATGGCGGAGATCAAATTGGACAACGCTGTCGACCTGCTGGTCGAAGCACCTGCGAGCTTGGAACTTGTCGATGTCGGCAACTGCGTGCTGAATACGGGACGAATCGTGGCCCGAGTGCCGCCTACGGCGACAGGCTACGTCGTAGACACACCCAAGGCACGAGTTATCGATCTAGGCACCGAGTTCGGCGTCTCCGTAGAGCCGGATCGTGAAACGGTCGTACAGGTGTTCGACGGCGCCGTGGTTGCCGAGCTGAAAGAACCCGATGCGTTCGACAAGCGAAGTCACCGGCTCGTAGCTGGCGAAACCGTGCGTATCGGCGCGTCCGACACGGTCGAGTTGCAGAAGGTCGCGTTCTCGTATGAGTACTTCTTACGCACCTTCAGCACACCGAGCATCCATGAAGGAGAGGAACTGATTCCGTTCAAACCGAGCGAGATTTCATCGCTGGACGTTGTTGCGGCTCCCGGTCCGGTCAGCGTGGACGGCGATCTGTCGGACTGGGAACTATCGGGCATGTTTGAAGCCCGGTGCGCGGAGCCGTTCGCCGAGTCGTGTTTCGTCCACGGCAGCATGATGTACGACGCGGAGTACCTGTACATCGCGGCCCGGGTGGGCGATCCAATGCCGATGCGAAACCTGATCGACCCGAACGCCGATCCGTGGTCCGCCTGGATGGGCGGCAGTGTGCAGCTTCGCCTGTCGACGGATCGAAGCTTCGGGTGGCCTTTGACAGCGAGAAAGCCCTATTCTCGTGAAGCACGCCCTCAGGACATCAGCGGTCGCATCGTCCATCTGACCTTGTGGTATTTCCAGCCGCGCGAGCAACCATGTCTGGAAATCCGCTACGGGATGAATATGGATCGCGGCGTAGTGAATCCGCCCGGTTGGCAAGGCGCCTTCCGCAAGGCGCCGGACGGCAAGAGCTACACGGTCGAATGCGCCATCCCCTGGACGTTGCTGGGGGCCGGGAGCGATCCGCCGCGGGCCGGCGATGAGTTGGGGCTCTCCTGGACTGTCAATTGGAGCGACGCCAGCGGAAAACGATGGAAAGGCCAATTGGTCGAGGTCAAGAACCCGCCCTATGCGGATCGTGGGAAGAAGGCCCTAACGTTCTTGTATGCGGAAACGTGGGGCAAGGCGGTCTACAGGTGATTGAGGGAACTCGGCAGGGACGGCAACCCGTCCAGCGTGGCTTGGGTGACACCCACGAGAACGGAGTGTGCGCCAATCGCACGGTGATTCCTGGCAGTCCGCGCTCGATCGCCGCAATGTTTGACATGGACGAACATGCCGATCTTGACCGTGCCACTCAGGTAGCAGGGGTCGATGGATTTGAAGGCATCGACGGCGAATCCCTATCTGATTCCTGGCAGTTATGAAGCCTTTGAGTAAGGAGTTGACGATGCGTATTCAATTTCCGATGGGACTCGTGGGGTGCCTGCTTGCGTTGATGGGTACCGCGACGGCGGCCGTGCCCGTCACGCTGGTGAAGGAGGGTAAACCGACGGCCACCATCGTCATCGCGGATCAGCCGACCGCCATCCCGGTCGGCAAGCCGCCCACCGTGGTCTATGCGGCCGAGGAGCTGCAACGCTTCATCGAAAAGGCCACGGGCGCCCGCCTGGAGATTGTCCCGGCCGCAGAAGCACCTACCAAAGGGACGCTGCTGCTGGTGGGCCGCAGCGCGCTCAGCGAACAGTATCAATTGGCACTGCCGACAAAGCCGGAGGGTCTGCGCATCATCACCTTCAAGCGCGGCGTGGCCATCCTGGGGGAGGTGGCCCCGGCGGGCACCAACAACATCCGCCACGAACTGGATCGCGGGACACTGCACGGCGTGTACGAGTTTCTGGAGCGAATCGTCGGATATCGCTTTTTCATTCACATCCCGAAGGACCCCGATCTGGGCATCGTGACGCCGACGGTAAAGACCCTCACGGTGCCGGCTGACTACCAACTGGAACTGGCTCCGGATTTCCCCTACCGCCGCGTGGCGTTCGCGACCTGGAGCGACCCGGTGGCCTGGAAGCGGGTGACGCGCGAAGGGTACGGTGCCGGGTCGGGCACGGGTTTCCTCGGCATCAACCATACGGACCGGTGGTTCGGCAAGCGGTTCTTCCGTGACCACCCCGAGTGGGCGGCGATGATCCGGTCGGACGGCACGCGCAGTCCCAACTACATCTGCTATTCGCAGCCCGGCGTTCTCAGTGCCCGCGTGCAGGTCACTCAGGATGTGTATGACGGGAAAGGCGGCTGGTTCGGCGAGCACGGCCATCCCGGACCCAAGTGGATCGCATTCGAGCCGGCGGACATCTGGGACATCAAAGGGTTGTGTGTGTGCGAGCTTTGCAGGCCGCAGTACCAGCCCGAGCGCGGCCGTTTCGGCAGGAACTCGAACCTGCTATTCCGCCATGGCGTGCAGTTCGCCGCCGAGATCGCGAAGCGCTGGCCGGACAAGCGGCTGGGCATGCTGGCGTACGAGGGGCACATGCTGCCGCCCGATTTCGACCTGCCGGACAACCTGGACGTGCAGGTCTGCATGATGTGGTCCACGACGATGGGCAAGGAGCCGTACTGGCACGAGCGGAACCTGCAACTGATGCGGGATTGGAGCAAGAAGCTGGGCGGCCGGCGCGAGCGGCTCTATGTCTGGAACTTCTACTGCTATCCCGCGTATTTCACCGACGCACCGCTCTTCTTCCCGCACAATCTCCAGAAATGGCTCCAGGACACGTACACAATCTCCGGGGGCGAGTTCGTCTGTCCCGGCGGCAATCCACCGCAATATGAGATCGCCATAGCCTGGCTCTGGCACCGGCTGATGTGGGACCGCAACGCCGACGTGGACGCCCTGCTGCGCGACCAGTGCATGACCTTTTTCGGCCCGGCGGGAGCAACGATGGAGAGAATCTACCAAACGCTCAGCGACCGCTATGAGAACGTCCGCTGGAGCCGGCAGTTCGATGAGTGCTACATTCCGCCGGACCAGATGTACGGCGAGACCTATACGCCGGAAGCCATCAAGGCCTTGAAGAAGCTCTTCGATGAAGCGCTGGCGGCGTGCCCAAAGGACGAGAACGACATCTACCGTCGCCGTGTTGTGTGGATGCAGGAAGGATTCGAGCCCTTTTTCTCGGAAGCCGACCTCGCCCATCGCTGGTTGGGGAAGACGCCGTCTTACAAAGTGGCCGCCGTGGCAAAGCCTCCCACCGACGCCGCAACCTGGGCGGCGCTGCCCGCGGTGACGCTCGTCGAGGGGAACTATGGCAAAGCACCGGAGCTGGCGACGAAAGTGCGGTTGGCGCGGAGCGGGAGTGACCTGCTCGTGCGGTTCGAGGCCGCCGAGCCGACCGAGCCGCTGCTATGGGACCGACTGGCCCTTGTGATGGAGGCAGGCGAAAAGGAGCGCGCACTGGCCGCCCAAAAAGAAGCAAGGCCCGCGTGGATCCCGCTGGGCATGTTGCGCGGCGATCCGGAGCGTTCGGTTGCCGTCAACGGGGAAGGGATAGTTGAGGGCCGCTTGCCGGCGACGCTGGTTGCCAACACGTATGCGGACGGCGTATGGGCGGCCGTGGTGAAATGCCCGGCCGCGGCGCTGGGCATCGAGCCGGGGCAGGCCGACACGCTGGAGGTCCAGTTCGAGCGGCAGCGCGCGCGTCGCGAGAAGGTGGGTGCGAAGAACTACTACTGGATGGCCCCGATGAGGCCGGGGTGGCTTCAACACTTCCGCTTCGGCCAGCTCAAAGTCGAGGCCCGTTAGTTCTCGAAGGGATTGCCTTCTCGAACCAGCGCCCCAAAAAGGCGATCGGAATTTGCAGATGCGAGAGAAGATGAAGAGATGAAAGCAACGGCGTCATGGAGAAGAAAATGAAGAACAAGTCGAACGTCGGCACCTGGGCCTTCGCGGCGGGCGGACTGATTGTCCTCGGCTTCTGGTCATCAGCCGCGCCCGCCGGGGAGCTCCAGAAACTGCTGGACGGTTCGAATGCCTACGGCGCGCTGCCGGCGGTGAAGCGCACCCCGGCGTTCCGCCTGGAGCCCGTCGGGAAGCGGAGACAGTGGTACTACATCTGCGATGGCGACCGCCACGTCGGGTTGATCGGGGAAGACGTGCAGTTGTTCGACAAGGAGGCGAACTACAGCGGCTCCAAGGTCGACAACACGTGCTTCGCGGACGCAGCGAGACTTGTGCTGACGATGGGTGCCTTCGAGCCCCACCGCAACAACGAGATCCCGCGCATGACCTCGCGGAAGCTCACGATCACGAAAGACCGGGGCGACTCCATCGAGTTCAAGCACGAACAAGTCCACTCCGAGGGCTACGCCGGGAGCATTGAATTCCGGGTGGTGTGGGACGAGCGCCTCAGTTACGTCATCTACGCCAACAGCCATTTCGTCATGCCCGAACCCAAGGAGATCGAATTCAACAACTTCATGGCCGGATGGGTCGCCGACCTCCGCGACCGGCAAAAACGGTGGCAGAAGACCGTCCGGGGACGGCTTCCCGACGGCCGGATCGTCTTCGTCTACCACAGCCCCGTCAACCTCCCGCGAGACGAGGTCCAGCCGGGCAGCTTTTTGGGGTTCGTGACGGAAGAGCGGATGAATCCTTTCGTGGAGCTGATCGAGACCAGTGGCCCCGTCTTTTTCGCCACGTGCAGCGTGTGGTACGACCAGCACATGGTGATGAAAGCGCCGCAGGCGAAGGAGTCCGACGGGATGTATCATCTGCGGGCCCGCTACCGGCTGCTCTCCGTGCCCGCCGCGGTCGCGCGGGAACTGGAGGCGGTGGCCGTGGACAGTTCGACATTGCCCGGGGCCCGCCCGCGCCGGACCAAGTCCGGGTTTATGCTGAACAAGGTGAACGACTTCGAGACGTTCCTGCCCTCCGATCGTGTGTGTAACGCGGCGATTTGGCAGCACATCGAGCCGTCGGCCGGAGAGGCGCGCTCGGGGAAGTATTCGCTGGCCCTACATGGACCCGGACAGGGCAAGGTGAAGGTGGCATCGCCCGTCGGCGGCGGCCCGCCGCTGCCCGGGACAAAAGGCAAGTCCTATCGCCTGTCGGCGTGGGTCAAGACCAAGGGGCTCAACGACGGCGGTGCTTACTTGCAGGTGAGCGGCTGGCGGGGAAGCTCTCCCGAACGCTTCACAAGCGTGACCGAGCCGAAGCTCGCCGGCGATCATGACTGGACCCGGCTGCAAATCGAATTCGGCCCGATGGGCGGCGGCATGTCGATCAAGCTGTGCGCCGAGGGCACCGGCACCGCCTGGTTCGACGACGTGGAGCTGATGGAGGTGGCACGATGAGGCAGGCGAGGTGCCGAAGGAACTGCGAAAGACGAATCCAGAGCAATCGCGACTCTAGCGAGGAAGCTAGTTATGAATTGCCTACGTAACGTAATGGAGACCAATCCCCATGTGCGGATGGTTGCGATTGTCTGTGTACTGCTTGGCGCGGGCGCGGTGTGCGCACAAAACAGATGGCAAGCCATGTACAACGTACGGATCGAAAACGTGACGGTCGCGCCGCGCGCCGCGCACACCGCGGCGCTGAAGTTCGACATTTCCTGGCCAGAGTCCTGGCGTGACAAGACCAACCACGACGCGGCCTGGGTATTCTTCAAGGCGCGAGCCGAGGGCTCGGCGGACTGGCAGCACGTCCGGCTGGCCGCCGACAAGGTGCTGAACCCGATGGGCTACGGCCAAGCGAAAGGCACGCCGCTTGAGTTCATTGTCCCAAGCGGCGACGACGGGTTTGTTGGTATGTTCCTTCGGCGGGCGAAAGAGGGCCAGGGCGATTTGTCGGCACACGGCGTGACGGCCGTCTTGGATCTCGCGGCCAACCAAGGGATCGCCAAGAACCTCAAGAGCTTGAGGATACGTCCATTCGCCGTTCAAATGGTGTATGTGCCCAAGGGACCGTTCTACCTGGGTTCTGGCGGCGCGGAACTCAATGGATTCTACAAGTACACCGACGGCGCCCAGGCCATTTTGCCGTACGAGGTGACGAGCGCCGGACCGATCCCGACTGGCCGCCGTGAAGACCGCCTGTGGGTGAGAATAAGGAAGGGCGACTTATTAGAGGACGGCGGCGAGGTCCCCGCATCCTTTCCCAACGGCTATTCAGCCTTCTATTGCATGAAGTACGGGATCACGATGGTCCAGTACGCCGAGTTCTTGAATACGTTGCCCGCGGCGCAGGCCGAGGCACGGTATCCTGGATCTCGTTGGAAACGTATCGGAGAACCTCCAGACTACTCCTATTCAGCAGAAGAGACGGGGGGCCGAAACATGGGCCCCGGGGCCCACGGGTTGTCCTGGGCGGATGGGGCGGCCTTCGCGGCCTGGGCCGCGCTGCGTCCGATGACGGAGTTGGAACTCGAGAAAGCCCTTCGCGGGCCGCGCGAACCCGCGCCAGACGAAGTTGGCTCGTCGCACTGGCACGTGGGCGGCTTTGACACCTGGGACTGGCACGCGTTCAAATTGGCGTCCCAGAGTGAGCGCACGGTCACCGTCGGCAACGCCGCGGGGCGCAAGTTCGCGGGCACGCACGGCCGGGGCTCAACGGCCCTGCCCGCCGACTGGCCGCAGGATGACGCCGTCGGCGCCGGGTTGCGCTCCAGTTGGTATACTCCTAGCTATCCCAGAGATGCGACACCTTACCCCCGCGGTGTTACATTCACAGGCTTGGACCTGCCGCGTACGCGCACGTCGGACCGCCTCCACGCGGCATTCGTGGATCCTCATCGGCATCCACACCACAAATGGCGCGGTGTGCGCACGGCGCCGAAGGAGGTGGCAAAATGAGAAGAAAGGGCGAGACAGCGATGAGCAAGCTGGCAAGAAAAAATGCTCGGATGGCGTGTGGTTTGGCGCTGCTGGCCGGAGTCTCAGGCGTTCTGGCCGCCTCGGCGGCTTTGGCCGACAATGACCCCGACGCCCGCTTCCGCGGCACAGGCAAAGCTGATTCCATCCGGATCGATAACGTAAGCGTCAAGTCGACCAGCGTGGAGGGCGCAAGCACAATCGGGTTCGATCTGGCCTGGGACCACTCCTGGCGCGCGGCCTGGGACGTGGGCCCGGATGAGCACGGCGGAACCAGCATGCTCAAGCTCGAGAGCTGGGATGCAGCTTGGTTGTTCGCGAAATTCCGTAAGGCGGGCGGCAACGGTTGGTCGCACGTGACGCTCTCGACCAATGCTGCCGACCATTCGGTTCCCGCCGGAGCGATGTTGGAGGTTGGGCTTTCCGACGACGGCAAACGCGGCACTGGGGTTTTTGTCCACCGCGCGACGGCCGGCAGCGGCCCGAACAACTTCAAGGGCGTCACGCTACGTTGGCTGCACGGCGAGGATGGCGTAGAAAATCCCGGGGCAGCAAACCTCAAGGTCTTCGCGATCCAAATGGTCCATGTACCACAGTGTGCCTTCTGGGCTGGCGATGGCACGACGAAGCAGACTCCAGGCCAGTTCCCGGTTGGCGACACCGATCTGCGGCGGCATCATCACGGTTACATTCATCTCGTTACCGGCCAGTTCTCGGCCGGCAACACAACCGAGCCCTTCCGGATCGAAAGCGAGGATGTGCTCACGCTAGGCGGCCAGAGCAAGAAGAACCTGGGCAACCGCGAAGGGCTCGGGATGCTTCGCGCCGACGACTTCACTAGCTTCGTGACGCGGACGCTTCCGGCCGAGTTCCCCAAGGGTTACGCGGCCTTTTATTGCATGAAGCACGAGGTCACGCGGGGGGAGTACGCGGCGTTTCTCAGCACGCTCAGCTTCGAGCAGCAGAGCCCCGTCACCGCGAAGGGCAACGGGCCCGACTGCCCGGCCGGCACGCTTGTGTTTGCGCCGGATGACCCCCAGGGGATCAAGATCGCAGTTCCCGGCAAGACCCCCGCCACGCCGGCGGTGTACGGGACCGACGCGCCCCACCTGGCGTGCAATTACCTGACGTGGAGCGAGGGCCTGCAGTACGCGAACTGGGCGGGGTTGCGGCTGATGACGGAACTGGAGTACGAGAAGGCCTGCCGAGGCCCGTTCAGGCCCGGACCGAACCAATACGCCTGGGGGACGGACCGGATCACGGACACGAATGCCCCCACGCCGGACAGCGGACGCATCTCGGCGGGCGCTTCGTATTGGGGGATATTGGGGCTGAGCAGCGACCCGGGCGAGCGTACGGTTACCGTGGGCAACCGCTTTGGACGGCGCTTCGCGGGCACGCATGGTGACGGGACGTTGGCCCGACCCGCGAGGGCTGAGGAGAAGCGAGACGGACAACCGCCAGGCTGGCACGGCCTCAGCATTGTCGCTATCGGCCACCGCGGCGGCGCTCGTTATGGAGGCGGCATTATCAGCAAGATGGACCCGGTCTACGAGAACCTGAGGCTCCGCACATCGGATCGGTTCCGGGCGACATGCGAGCACCCCTCTCTTCTCTTCCACCCTCGGCAGCAGTACAGCTCGTCCGGCTTCCGTTTTGTGCGCACCGGGCGTTGAGGCAGTTGTGGGAAGGAAACACCTCATGAAACGACTCTTTGTCTTCACCGCACTGGCGGCTGCGACGGCGACAGCGGCACTGGCGGGAGACGAACTGAAGCCGCGCGACCTGACGCACGTAACCTGGCTGAAGACGCCCTCGCACCCGCCGGTCGAAATCGTTCGCGACGGGCGTGCGCGGGCGGTCGTCTATGTAGTCGACCCCAAAGGTAGAGAACCTTTCGTTCCGAAACGGCGCGGCCACCGCCCTCCGCTGTTCAAGCAGATTGTTGACCAATTGGTCGAGACGGTCAGACTCGCTACCGGCGCCACGCTTAAGCTGGTGAATCAGCCTCCCGCCGCCGACCAATCCGCGATCGTGATCGGCGACTGCGAGGCGGCACGGCAGGCGGGCATCGATGCGGCGCAACTTCCGCCCGAAGGGTTTGCGGTGAAGACGGCCCCAAACCGCATTTTTCTCGCGGGCAGCACGCAGACCCTGCCCGGCGGAAGGGGCGATGATGGCACGGCCTGGGCCGTGGCCGACTTTTTGGAGCGATTTGTCGGCGTGCGATGGTATTGGCCCGCACAGTATGGCGGCCGGTCCATTCCCCGCTGCGCGTCGCTCGTCATCCCGCCGGTCCATTACCGCGATCAGCCTGTGTTTCCTTATCGGACCATGTACCAGGACTGGTATTGGCTCCAAGCCCGCTCGTTTGATGAGCAGTTGCTCGCCATGGCGCCGGACGTGCTGGAGGAGCAGAGAGAGACCCTTTGGATGGGTGACCATTTTCGATTGATGCGGCAGGGCAATAGCTGGCCGTATGAGGCCGTACAGCATGGGGCTCGCATCTACGAGTTCATCGGAAAGGTGCCGAAGACCAACGAGGCGGTGTTTGCGGTGAATAAAGACGGGAGCCGGAATTTCCAGTTGTTCTGCTACAGCGCCCCGGAAACGCTCGCCTGCTATGTCGAGAATTTGGAGCGAGCCTGGGATCAAGACGGCAAAGGCGTTTTTGTGGGTGGTATTCGACGCTCCAGCGTGACCGTCTGGGCCCCGCTGGATATAGGCGGCAGGTCTGTTGGCTCCGCGTGTCATTGCCCGGCCTGTCGCCGCGCGTTGGCCAAGGGCGGCGAAGAGCTGCTCATGGGCCTGTTCGTCAAGCGTTTGTGCGAACAGGTCAAGAAGCGCTGGCCAGACAAAACGGTGATCTACATACCCTGGCCCATGCCGAAATGTCCCGAGGACACGGAGTTCCCCGACAACCTTGTCGTCAGCCACCTCAACCTGGACGTGATGGGGCTGATGCGTGAGCCCTCCGTCCGCAAGCTGGAAGAGGACAGACTGCGAGCCTGGAGTGCGAAGTCTGGCCGCCCGGTCAACATGTGGGTCGACTTCGCCAGCCCCAGCGATTGGACGTACGGGCCGGTCCAGTTTCCGCACCTCGTGCAGGCCTTCTATTCAAAGAACCGGGAACGGCTTGACGGTGGGATGGTTCTCACTTACGGCGGGGCCTGTTTCATCACCGCCGCGCCCACGTACTACATTTGGAATCGCGTGCTGTGGGACCCCGAGCTGGACGTGGACGCGACGCTCGACGAGATGTGCCGGCGGCTCTTTGGGCCGGGGGCGGAAAGCGCCCGCGAGCTGCTGCGGCTTCAGTGCGAGCGATGGCAGAACACGGCGTTGTCGCGTCCGCTGCGTATCGGCGAGAACCGCATCCCGCCCCGGCTGTTCCGGGAAATCTGGCCGCCGGACGTGGTGGCCCGGATGAAAACGTTGCGCGACCGGGCGTTGTCCGAGATCGAGCAGGCCGGCGACACGGCCGCGCGAAAGTCGTTCCTGTACTGGACGTGGGAGTTCGACGCCTTCGTCGAGTACGCCGGGATGATCGACGCGGTGATGGCGCAGGACGCCCAAGCGACGCCAGCGAGGGGCGATTTGCGTGCCCCGTCCGACACCGCAGTGGCTCGCTTTCGGGGTGGGATGGCGGAGATCAACCACGTTCGGATCGCCAACGTGCACCGGCACCACGGCCCCGTCGAGGGAGAAAGCGAAATACGGTTCGACCTTTCCTGGGGCCACACCTGGCGGGCCCGATGGGCAGAGCCTGCTGCGAACAACGTGACCGGCAAAGACCTGCCGGTCGAGAGTTGGAGCGCGGCCTGGGTATTCGCGAAATTCCTCACTCCGAAAGATCAAGAAAACAACGACTGGCGACACGTGACGCTCTCGGCCGACGCGGCCGACCATGTGGTTCCCTCTGCGGCGACGCTGGATGTCGGCCTGACCGACGGCAACGGCACGGGCGTATTCATCTATCGCGCCGCACCCGGACACGGCCCGTTCGAGCTCAAGGATGTGAAGCTCCGCTGGCTGCACAAGGCTGATGGGGTGCCGGAGCCTGCCAAGGCCGAGTTGAAGGTCTTCGCCGTCGAGATGGTCTATGTGCCCCGGGGAGCCTTCGCAGTCGGATCGGGCGGGACGGAAACGGCCAGCTTCACAGACGGTTCCTGGAAGGACGGCCCCGCGATTCCTTTGCTGGTTGACGCGAACTGGAGCCACCCGGTCACGGAAGGGACCGATGCCCGCCGCATCTGCAACTCGCCCGGCCGGCTCTGGGGCATGGGCAAAGAAGAGGGAACTCGGACTATGGGTCCGGAGGGGGCGCTCTGCGATGGTTTTCCGACCGGCTACGAGGCCTTTTACTGCATGCGGTACGAGGTAACGCGACGGCAGTTTGCCGATTTCTTGAACACAATCACGAAGGATGTTTTCCACAGCACCTCGGCCGGGGACGACCAGCACGCCGGAGCCCATTACACGGCCGCCGGGCGATATTCCCTGTCGGACGCGTGGCCGAACTTTGAGCCGGCCGGGCCGCACCAGGCGTGTAACCTGCTCTCGTGGTGGGACGGCGCCAAGTTCGCGGCGTGGGCGGGGCTGCGCCCCATGACCGAGATGGAGTACGAAAAGGCCTGCCGCGGACCGCTGGGGCCCGTACCGAACGAATACGCGTGGGGGACGGCAGCCATCGCCAGTGCGCCCTACGCCGTGGCCCGCGAAGGCACGGCCGATGAGCGCATCACCGAGAACTACCGGACAACGGCCGGCAACGCCAACTACGACTTCACGATGCCCGACTTCTACGGCGGCGCGGCCCGCGGAGGCGTCAGCGCCGTGCCGGGCGGCCCGATGCGGGCGGGAATCTTCGCCACGCCCGACAGCGGACGCACCGCGGCGGGCGCTTCCTACTGGGGTATCCTGGAACTGAGCGGCAACGTGCGGGAGCAGGTCATAGGCGTGAGTGACGTGAAGGGGCGAGCGTTTCAGGGCACGCACGGTGCGGGAACGCCCAGCGTGCCGGCGGATTGGCCTGAGGCGAATTACTGCCGGGGAACGTCATCCGGGAAGAACGACGGCATCGGGTCCGGATTACGCGGCGGTTTCTTTGGCGACGTGCCCTTCGGCCTCCGCGTATCGGACCGCAGTCGTGCAACTTACAGGCCGCGGGCCGGCTCGTTCAGCGTACGCTCACGCCAGGATCAGAACGGCTTCCGCGCCGTCCGCACGGCGCCGTCGGGGTAGAACCGAAACAGAGTGTGGCAGAACAACAACAAGGAGAGAACCCGTGGAACGGCTTGTGAAACTCATCACCTTCTTCACTATGATGGCCGCAATGGTGCTTCCGGCACCAGCCGGAGAAGAACTGAAGCCGCGCGACCTGTCGCCAGTAAAGTGGATGGACGCGCCGGCACACCCGCCCGTCGAAATCGTGCGCGACGGGCAAACGCTGGCGGCGGTCTTCGTGGCCGACCGCGACCCCAGCGCGACGCTGAAGCGGCTGGTCGACGAGCTAGTTGAGGTGATCCGCCTGGGCACCGGTGCCAAGCCCGAACAAGTCGCTCAACCTCCGCCCGCCGACCGGCCCGCCATTATAATTGGCGACTGTGATGAGACACGCAAGGCAGGTATTGATGCCGCAAAGATTCCGATAGAGGGTTTCGTGGTAAAGACCGCGCCCAATCGCGTCTATCTGGTGGGCAGCACAAAGGCTTTGCCGCCTGGTAGCGACCGGTGGGCGCAATGGAGCAACGAGGGTACGGCCTGGGCCGTGGCGGATTTCCTGGAACGGTTCGTCGGCGTGCGCTGGTACTGGCCGGCCGAACTCGGCGGGCGGTGCGTTACTCGATCTGCCTCGCTCGTCATCCCTCCGATGCATTACAGCGATCAACCCGTCTTCCGTCTGCGGGAGTATCACCCGCGACACGGCTGGAAGCTCCCCACGACGGCACACTCTTCTGAAAAAGATCCGCTTCCCTTTCCGCCCGGCGCCATCCCCGACGGGGTTGAGGCGGTCGACATGTCGAATTACCTCCCGCTGGTGCGCGAAGGTTGCAGTTGGCCCTACAAGATCAAGGTGCACGAGCCGCAGAACCTCGGGCGCCGGCCGAAAGAGTTTCACGAAGAACACAAGGAAATGTTCGCGATCAACAAGGACGGCACCCGGAATTACAGCTTCTTGTGCTACAGCTCCCAGGAGACGCTCGATTTCCTGCTGGACGGTTGCAAGCGGGTGTGGGACGAGGGCGGCGCCGCCACCTGGGTCACTTCCACCTGCGTGACCGTTTCCCCTGCCGACTCTCCGGTAGGATGTCACTGCCCCGCTTGCCAGGAGACGTTTGCCAAAGGCGGCGGTACGCGGATTGGCGGCACCTCGCTGATCATGGCTAAATTTGTCAAACGCATGTGCGAGGCCGTCAAGCAAAGATGGCCCGACAAGAAAGTGATCTACCTGCCCTACTGGAACTACGACGAGTGTCGCAAGGAAGTGCACTATCCCGACAACCTGGTGGTCATGTCCGCCATGACCACCTACCCGATGCCCTTGAATGCGCAGCGCGAGAATTTCGAGGAAGGAATCCAGCGTCTGCACGATTTCCGGGCGCAGGCATGTGTCCCCGTCACCACCTGGGACTACTGCGTTGCCTGGACCTATGGTCCCTACCAGTACCCGCACCTCGTGCGCGATTACTGCCAGGCCATCAAGGGCATCAGTGCCGGGACTTTCCTCAACGGAATGTGCCTGGGCGAGTGGACCAACACGGCCCCGACGATGTACGTGTGGATGAAGGCGCTTTGGAACCCGGATCTGGACGTGGACGCGGTGCTGGACGAGATGTGCCGTCGGCTCTACGGCAAGGCCGGCAGCACCACCCGCGAACTCATGAGGCTGGAGTGCGATGTTTGGGAGAAGGGTGAGTGGACGAAAGACCGCATCAAGCAACCCGGCGGATGGCCCGTGCCCAGGAGGCTGTTCCCCGTCGTCTTTACGCCGGATGTGGTGCAACGGATGAAGACGCTGCGCGAGAAGGCGTTGGCCGAGTTGGCCGACGATCCCGTCGCCCGACAACGCTTCCTCTATTGGACCTGGACGTTCGACGCATTTCTCAAGGAGGCCAAGGCCACCCACTCGGAGAAGTAGCCATGAGGGCGGGGCGCTATGATGAGCACTCATTTCCACTTGGCGGGCGTGGTAAAGATCGAGTTCGTTAGCCAAATCGTCGGTGAAACTCGCGGTTCCGTCGGAGGATGGGAGAAGTAACCGGAAACAGACTATGGCAAGCTAGAAGGAGACGAAACATGGAACGGCCTGTAGAACGACTGCTGGCTTTGGCAGCTCTGGCGGTTGCGATCGCGATTCCGGCGGCGGGGGCGGAAGTTCAATTGACTCCCGCTGATAACGTCCAAAAAGCACTCGACGCGGCCGCGCCGGGCGACACGATCGTGCTGAAGGACGGCGTGTACTATCAGCGCCTGACGATCGCTCGCGGAGGAAAGCCGGGAAAGCCGGTCACGCTCAAGGCGGCCAACGACGGCGGGGCGACCATCAGCGGCGCGGTGCCGCCTGATCAGACGAAGCTGAAGTTCGAACTCGCCGCGGGCGCGTCGGACATCTACAAAGCCCCCGTCCCCCAACGCGTCTGGTGGGTCATGGCCGACGGGCGGAACCTCGTCAACTACGGATACTACTCGTACCTGAAGACGTCCCAGTTCCCCAACCAGTCCTCAGGCGCGCTGAAGCGATGCGCGCCGGACGGCTTCGCCTGGCGGAACGGCCACCTCTACGTTCGCCTGCCAGGAGGGGCCGACCCGAGCACCGCGGACATTGAGTTTAGTTGCCCCGAAGGCGGCCACACCAGTGCCGAGCCTGAGTTCGCCGAAGAGACCCGCTGGGCGCCCGACACCGGCTTCGACGTCCCAGGCGCCGGGCATTTCTTCTCGAGAACGCTGGCCAACATCACGGTGAAGGCCGACCACGTGGTCATCGAGGGCCTCCGGCTACACATGGGCGTGGGGGCCGCGGTGGTCGTCCACGGCAATGAGGTGACCGTCCGCGACTGCTACATCACCGGCACGCACATGGGAATCTGTCAGCCCGACTCGGTGAGCCTCCCGCCGCACGAAACGCCCGGCGAACGCCCCATCACGCCGTCGAACCGCACGTCCCGCGGCCTGACCGTGGAGTATTGCGAGTTCAGCGGCGCACCCGGCTACGAGTGGTGCAAAAAGGGTTTTTGGGGCGGGCTGTATGCTGCCAACACGTCGGCCGTGTTCATGAACTTCGGCGGGCCGCGCTCCGTCGTCCGCCATAACTGGGTGTACGATTCCTCCCAGGACCATCTCCAGCCGCGGGGCAACGGCACGAGTTCACCGGAGGACGCCAGCGAGATCGCCTACAACCTCATCCAGAACTGCGGGGACGATCCCATCGAGTTCGACAGCGCTTCGCCGATGAACCTCCGCGTGCATCACAACGTCGTCCTGGAAGGCCTGTGTCTGTTGTCGGTGTGCCCGGTCATGGGCGGGGGCCTTACCGTCGACCACAACATCTTCTACAACTCGCCCGAGAACGGCATCCGGAATGGCCCGTGGTTGAAGCTGGGCACCCCCTGGGGCAAGGGTTTGCCTACCAGGGGCATGCGGCTCATCCACAACACGGTGGTCCAGCCGCACGGCGTCTTCCAGTGGTTCGGCAAAGACCAACGCTACGAGAACAACGTCCTGGAGAACAACGTCATCTATGTCGCTAAGTCGCAACCCTGGGACGTTCCGGACTTCCCCCTCAGCCACCACAACCTTTACTGCGGGCGGAAGATCGACCCCCAGCACATGCCCGAGCTGATCCACGCCGATCAGCCGTTCGTGTCGCTCAAACCGATCGACTTTCACCTCCGCCCGGACAGCGCGGCCGTGGACGCCGGCGCTGCCGGCAAGAATTACCATCACGAGGCCCGCGCCAAGGCCCCGGATTTGGGCGCCATCGAACTGGGCGACACGTGGGAGTTTCCCCGGCCGGGACCCCGCTGGGCCAAAGGCAACGAGATCCCCAACCGCCCAGCTATCCCGGCCTCATTGCCTCCCAAATGGGTAGGCATGGAGTAGGATAGCAGAAGATCAGGAGACCATGGAAATGAACCGTTCCCAACTTGCAGTGAGCCGGCGGGGCTTTCTCCAACAGGCAGCGGCCGGCGCCGCTGCCGCGACGATCGTGCCCCGAAACGTCCTGGGCCAGGGCCGGACACCGCCCAGCGAGGAGTTCGGCGGGGCTCTGATCGGGGCCGGAGGTCGAGGCGGAACGACGTTCAAGATGATGGGGCCGGACATCCGTCTTCTGGCCAAGTGCGACGTAAAGTTCCTCGACCGCGCCGACAACAAGACGATCTACACCGATTACCGCCGCGTGCTCGAGCGCGACGACATCCACGTGGTGGCGATCGCCACGCCGCCCCACTGGCACGCGCTGATCTCGATCGCGGCGATGGCGGCAGGAAAGGACGTCCTGTGCGAAAAGCCGATGACGAAGTTCATCGCCGAGGGGCGCGCGGTCGTCGATGCCGAACGGCGCTATGGGCGCATCTTCCAGATCGGTACTTTCGGACGCTTCAAGGCCGACCGCCAGAAGCACAAGCTCATGGCCAGCGGGCTGCTTGAGATGTGTAACGCGGTGGTTATCCGGCGTGGGTTCAACGTCAAGATCCACTGCGGCATGGTCCGGTACGACGTGGGGCCGGTCCCGCCGAACCTCGACTGGGACATGTACTGCGGGCCGGCGCCGCGGCGGCCGTTCCAGCGGCATCGCTTCGGCGCCTCGCACCGCAACTACTGGGACTATGAGGGGGGCGGCATTGGCGACCATGGCCAGCACGCGTTCGACCCCATCCAGTATACCTACGCCAAAGACTTCACCAGTCCGGTCGAGATCGAGGCGTACGCGCCGCCCCAGCACCCGGAGGCATGCGGGATGTGGGGCTGGGTCGAGCTGCGATACGCCGACGGGCTGACCTTCGTCCTGGACAGTGGCGAAGGACTCCAGCGCTACGAACGCCGCGGTCCGCGCGACGTCAGCGAGGACGACCTCAACGAGGCGGCCCGCGCGCGCCTGCGCGAGATGCCCGACCCGGAGCCGCTGGTGACCTTTGCCGAGGCGATCCGTACGCGCCGCCGCGCCGGCGGCCACGCCGAGGCCTCGCACCGCAGTGCGACGCTTCTGCACCTGGCAAATATCGCAATCCGCTGCGGACGGAAGATCCAATACGACCCTGACAAGGAGGAAATCATCGGAGACGAAGAAGCCAACCGGTTGGTCCACCAACCGATGCGCGCTCCGTGGCGAACATAGGTCGATGCAATGGGACCCACCGAAACCAATAGACCTAAGATTAAGTACCCCATGTCACTTGAAACTGTCAGTACGATGGCTCTCCGAAGCCGTCGACAAACCGCGTCGGCCTCGGAGGGCCAACGTACAAAATCAAATGCAATGGGGTACTAGGGGGTAGAGATTGAGGGAACCAAGGCGCGGGAGTAATTAGTGGTCAATGGTCAGTAACCGTCCGGTCCTGTCCGACCGGTCCGACTGGTCTGACCGGTCCACCAAACGGAAAGGGTGAACGCGATGAACAAGAAAACCAGAAACGGGATGCGGACCGTGTGCGGGTTGGCAGTGCTGGTCGCGGCGGTGTTCCTGCTGAACGCATCTGTCGTCCCGGCCGATGACCATGCAAAGGCGCGGTTCTGGGGCACGGGAAAGGCCGATCCCATTCGGATCGAAAACGTACGCCGTTCTGACGGCCCGACCACCGGGCAGAGTTCCATCACGTTCGATCTCGCCTGGGACCATTCATGGCGGGCGGCTTGGGAGGTGGACGAGCACCAGCACGGCGGCAAAGGCACGCTGAAACTCGATAGCTGGGACGCCGCCTGGGTGTTAGTAAAGTTCCGCAAACCCGGCGCCGACAGCTATTCGCACGCCATGCTCTCGACCAGCGCCGCTGATCACCGCGCACCGGCCGGCGCCGAGCTCCAGGTTGGCCTTACCGACGACGGCGGGCGCGGCGTCGGGGTGTTCGTTTACCGCCAGACGGTCGGCCACGGCCCGAACGACTTCCAGGGCGTGACTCTCCGCTGGCTGCACGGGGCGGATGCCGCCGGCGCCGTCGATCTCAAGGTGTTCGCGATTCAGATGGTGTATGTGCCGTCGTGTCCCTTCTGGGCCGGCGACGGTTCGACAGACCATGTTGCCGGCCAGTTCTCGGCCGGCTACAGCGCCAATCCCTTTCGGGTCGAGAGCGAGCGTGCGCTCACGCTGGGCGGCGAAACCGCCGAGGTGCTCAACAACCGCGATGCGGCCGGAATGTACCTGAACAGCCCTGACGATTTCAATATCGACCTGCCGCGAGCGCTTTCCGCGGAATTTCCGAAGGGCTATCGGGCGTTTTATTGCATGAGGCACGAAATCACGCAGCAGCAGTACGTCGATTTCCTCAACACGCTTTCGTACGCCGCGCAGGCCGCTCGCACGGTCGAAAAACCCTCCTCCGCGGCCGGCCAGGTCGTCAATCCGAATCCGTCGAAAGGCGGTCCGATGCGGAACGGGATCCGAATCGCGGTTTCCGGCACGCCCGATTCCGTCGTGCCGGTGGTGTACCACCGAGGATCCTTCGTCGCGTCCGGCACCCTCTTGAAAGCCGGCAAGCCGGCGGTATACGAAACCGGTGCCCCCCACGTGGCCTGCAACTTCATCAGGCACCACGATGGCGCAGCGTTTGCCGCCTGGGCCGGACTGCGGCCGATGACCGAGCTGGAGTTCGAGAAGGCCTGCCGCGGACCGCTCAAGCCCGTGCCGGACGAATACGCCTGGGGGACAGACCGGATCGCCGGCATGGATGCCAAGGGGGGCAAGTACGTGCTCCAGAACGCCGGCCAGCCGGACGAAACCGTCACGTGGGAGGGGGACAACGGTCCAGACGCCACGCACGGCAACGCGCCCTTCATGGGGACGAACGAAAAGCTCGACGGACCGCTGCGCGTGGGGATCTTCGCGATGCCCCACAGTGACCGCGTGAGTGCGGGTACGTCGTACTGGGGGATTCTGGATCTGAGCGGGAACCTGGTCGAACATGCCGTATCCGTCGGCCACCCTGCGGGGCGTACATTCGTGGGCAACCATGGCGAAGGTGGCGAGGCAGCGTGGACGGATATTTTCGGGCAGCGCGGCGGTGGTTGCCCGTACGGTTCTCATGCCGGCGCCTGGGGCCGCAATGAGGCTTTTCGCACGTCGAACCGTTATGTCGCGGCGACTCCCTGGGTCTACGGGCGCTCGCGGCACTTTGCCATGGGCTTCCGCTGTGTGAGAACGGCGCCGTGAGCGTGTGAGTGGGCGAAACCAGATGAAAGGAATGCGTTATGATTCAATTAGCTAACGGGTACCCAATATCCTTTGCACGCGCGGCTGCGGTCGCGTGCAGTCTGCTGCTGGTCGCGCGTGTGGCGCACGCGGGCTGGGCCGATCACCCCGGCACCCTGCGGGTGGAGAACGTGACGGTGGTTCCGCGCGACGCGCGGACCGCGGCCTTGCAGTTCGACATCTCCTGGGAAGGCTCCTGGCGCCACGAGGCCAACCACGACGCGGCCTGGGTGTTCTTCAAGGTCCGGGCCGAAGGGGAGAAGGAGTGGCGGCATGTGCGGCTCGTGGCAGACAAGGTGCTCGACCCCACCGGTTACGGCCAGGAAAAAGGCGGCACGCCGCTGGACTTCATCGTGCCCCACGGCAAGGACGGGTACCTCGGCATGTTCGTGCGCCGCGCGGAGTACGGTGTCGGCAAGGTGACGGCAACGAAGGTCACGGCCCTCTGGGACCTGGCGGCCAACCAAGGGATCGCGAAGGGTGCGAAGCCGACCGTACAGGCGATCGGGATCGAGATGGTGTTCGTGCCCGAGGGGCCGTTCTATCTGGGCGGCGGCACCGAGCCTTACCACTTCTATAAGTACACGGACGGCACGCAGCACACCCTGGCCTACCGGGTCACTAGCGCCGGCGCGATTCCGACCGGGCAGCAGGCCGGCAAGCTGTGGGCGCGGCGGGGCGCGCAGCCGGAGGACAAGGACGAAATCCCGGCCACCTTCCCCAACGGCTATGCCGCCTTCTACTGCATGAAGAAGCATATTATTTATGATCAGTACGCCGCCTTCCTGAACACGCTGCCCGCGGAGCAAGCGGCCGCGCGTTATTCCGACAAGGGGGGGATTACCCGATCCGGATCTCCCCCGGACTACACGTACTCGGTAAAAGGAGAGCCTTCGGGTCATAATCTGGGTGGATTGTCCTGGGCGGACGGCGCAACTTTCGCGGCCTGGGCCGGCCTGCGCCCGATGACCGAGTTGGAGTACGAGAAAGTCACGCGCGGGCCGATCGAGCCAGGGTGGGACACGGGGGACAGCTTGGACCATCCCTCGTATTGGGAAGTCCGGGACATCAACGGTTGGCGACTCCCCCGCGAACGCACGGTGACCGTGGGTAATGCCATCGGACGGCGCTTCCAGTGCTCTCACGGTCGCGGCACCCCGACATTGCCCGCGGACTGGCCGCAGGAAGATGCCGTCGGCTCTGGAATCCGCGGCGGCCACGGCGTGGCCGGAAATCCGTCGTATCGTCTCACCGCTGCCGTTGCGGATCCCGAGCGGAAACCCCACTCCTTCTGCTGGCGCGGGGTGCGCACCGCACCGAGGGGAGTGGGGCCGTGAGAGGGATTAGGGATTGGCGGATTGAGTACCTCGCTGTATCAGGGAGAGCATGATGAAGAGACAAACCCTTCTGACGACAATTACAGGCGGCGGGACTTTCGCCGCCAGACGCTTGCCGCGAATCCCAGCGCTGCTGAGCACGGCGGCGCTGTTGGCAACCGTCTCGACCGCGGTGGCCGACGACCATGCGGAGGCGCGGTTCCGGGGCACGGGAAAGGCCGACCCGATCCGCATCGAAAACGTGCGGCGGGCGGACGGTCCCGCCGCCGCACAGAGTTCCATCACGTTCGACCTGGCCTGGGACCACTCCTGGCGCGCGGCCTGGGACGTGGCTGCGGACCGGCACGGCGGAACCGGCACGCTCAAGCTCGAGAGCTGGGACGCGGCCTGGGTGTTCGTCAAGTTCCGAAAGCCCGGGGACGACGGCTATTCGCACGCGATGCTTTCGACCGTAGCCGCCGACCATTCGGTTCCCGACGGCGCGGCGCTGGATGTCGGCCCGAGCGACGACGGCAAACGCGGCGTTGGCGTGTTCGTCTACCGCGCGACGGCCGGCAGCGGTGCGAACCACTTCAAGGGCGTGAAGTTGCGCTGGTTGCACAACGCGGACGGCGTAGATGCCCCGGGGGATGTCGAATTGAAGGTCCTCGCCATCCAGATGGTCTACGTACCGCAGTGCGCGTTCTGGCTCGGCGACGGCTCGACGACCGTCGTGGCGGGCCAGTTCTCGGCCGGCGACAGCGCCGATCCCTACCGCGTGGAAAGCGAGGATGCGATTACGCTGGGCGGCCAGAGCCGCAAGAACCTGCTCAACCGCGACGGGATCGGGATGTACTTGTGGCCGGACGATTTCACCAGCGGCGGCACGAAGACCCTTCCCGCGCAGTTTCCGAAGGGGTATGCGGCCTTCTACTGCATGCGCCACGAGGTCACGGAAGGAAAGTACTTGGAGTTTCTCAACACGGTCGGCTCCGAGCGGCAGGCGGGCCTGGCGCCGATCGAGTCCCGCGAAGGCCGGCCCTTGACCGGGATCAAGATCGCGGTTCCCGGGAAGCCCGGCACGCCGGCGGTCTACGAGAGCGATCGACCCCATGTGCCATGCCGGTGCCTGATATCGAATGACTGCGCGGCCTACGCGGCCTGGGCCGGGTTGCGGCCGATGACGGAGCTGGAGTACGAGAAGGCCTGCCGCGGCCCGCTGCTGCCCGTGCCCGACGAATACGCTTGGGGGACGGCGGGGATCGCCGGCACGTCCTATCATCCATGGCCAACCGGCAGGGCCTTTCAGGAACCCGCGCAAAGCACCGGGCCCCGCGGGTACGCGCTCCAGAACGCCCGGACACCCGAAGAATCCATCGTTTGGCAGGGGGATCACGGGCCGGACGCATCGCGCGGCAACGCCGTGTGGGACGGATCGATCCTGCGCGAGGGCAAGGACCCCCGGCCGTTCCGGTCCGGTGCCGTTTCGACCCCGCTGCTGCGCGCGGGGGTATTTGCAACGCCCGAAAGCGACCGGGTCGCAGCGGGTGCCTCGTACTGGGGGATCCTCGAACTCAGCGGCAGCCTGTGGGAGCGCGTGGTGACGGTGGGCAGTTGGGAGGGACGCCGTTTCGCCGACACGCACGGAGACTGGTCTGAGATGGTGGTCGAGCCGAAGAAGAGGGGTGGGTGGGGCTTTGGGGTTCGTGGCGGGGCCATCAACTCGTGGACGGGCTCGAACGAACACAACCGGCTGCGCACGTCGGACCGCGAAATGCTGGTGGCCGCAACGGGAATGGACCAGAACCGGACCATGTCCATGAACGTCACCTTCCGCTGCGTGCGCACGGCACCGTGAGGTGGAAGTAACCAGTATTCAGTGTTTGGAGAAGGAAAAATCATGAAAATGAAAACGACGCTGACAGTGATGACGGTTGGCCTTCTGTTGGGTGCAACCGCTTTGCGCGCGGATGACCTGCGGATCGAGAACGTGTCGGTCGCACCGCGCGACGCGGCCACCGCGACCGTGACCTTTGACATCGCCTGGTCGAACTCGTGGCGCCACGGGAGCTTCCACGACGCCGCCTGGGTGTTCTTCAAGGTTCGGGCCGGCGACAAGTCGGGCTGGCAACCCGTTCGGCTCGTCGCGGACAAAGTAGTAAACCCGACGGGCTACGGCCAGGCACAAGGCGGCACGCCGCTGGAGTTCGTCGTGCCGGCCGGCGACGACGGCTTCGTCGGCATGTTCGTGCGGCGTGCGGGGGACGGTAAGGGCTCAGTGACGGCACGGGGCGTGAAGGCCGTTTGGGATTTCATCGCCAACAAGGGCGTCACCAAGGACGCGAAGGTGCGGATGCAGGCATTCGGGATCGAGATGGTATACGTGGCCGAGGGGCCGTTCTACCTGGGCTCCGGCGGGAAGGAGTTAAACGCGTTCTACCAATACACCGATGCCAGCGAGGAGCGGCCGCCGTACCGGGTCACCGGTGCCGGCCCGATTCCGACCGGCCGGCAGCCAGGTAAACTTTGGGCGGCGGGCATTGCACCGGAGGATGGGGGCGAGATCCCGGCGTCCTTCCCCAACGGCTACGCAGCCTTCTACTGCATGAAGTTCCCGCACATTACCCGGGTCCAATACGCCGGCTTCCTGAACACCCTGACCGAGTCGGAGGCGAAGGGGCGTTACTACCCCGGCTATCACGCCGAGGCGATCAAACGTTCGGGCGAGTCCCCGAAGTACGTCTATACGCCGTCGCTGCCCGACGGCCGTTGTCGGTGGCTCTCCTGGGCCGACGGCGCGGCGTACGCGGCTTGGGCCGGGTTGCGCCCGATGACGGAAATGGAGTACGAGAAGGCCATCCGCGGGCCGCAGGAGCCGGACCCCCGCTACGACGCGACCCCGTCGTATTGGGGTGTGGCCGATGTGAACCAGGCAGAGATCGAGCGTCCGATATCGCCCGGCTCCGCCGCCGGGCGCAAGTTCGCGGGCACGCACGGCCGGAGCACGGCGGCCTTGCCCGCCGATTGGCCGACGGACCTTTTTGGCTCCGCCGTATTTCGCGGCAAAGCGCCCCCGCGGTCATACTACCCCGTCTATCACTTGCTCACTTCAGGTCGCATTAAAGCGATCACTGTCAAGTTGGTTCGCGGACCGAACATCGGATGGCGCGCCGCGCGTACGGCGCCGGCAGGGGATACGGCCATGACATCGGTTCACGGCCGGCTGGACCGCACGGCGGCGCAGCCCGTGTCACGGCTGGCGAGTCCCGTCCGCGCCGCCGGCCTCCTTGACCAGCGGGGCAAACCGGCGCTCGCGCTCAGCGGACCTGTCAACCTCTTCCCGGTCTATTGCCGCTTCGTTCCGTTCGACTACTATGGCCGGCCGCTCACGCCCTGGCGAGGGCCCGAGGACATGGACGCCAAGGTGTACTTGGCCTGGGACGCCGAAGCCCTTTGTGTCGCGGCCGAGGTCACCGACGACCGACACTTCAACACGAAAACCGGCGACGGCATCTTCAACGGCGATGCCCTGCAAATGGGGCTGGCTACGCCGAAAGGCGTCACCTGGAACATCGGGCTGGCACTGACGAAGGACGGCGTCCGCTTCCATCAGTGGGAGGGCACCGGCGACGCGTTACTGAAGACCGTCGGCTGCGCCGTAGTGCGGGACGACAAAACCAAGGTTACCCGCTACGGGCTGCGCCTGCCGCTGGCCACCCTGGGTCTGGAACCCGGCGCGGAATTCGGCTTTAACATCGTCTTCTACGATGACGACGACGGCACGGGGATTCGCCATTGGCTCCAATTGGCGCCGGGCATGGCCCCGGGCCTGCCGCGCGATGGTGAGCCCGTGTCACTCCCAACGATTGCCGGCAACACCGCCCTGTATCCGCGGTTCGTCCTGGAAAAGTGAATGAAAGGAGCGAGTGATGGGTCGATCAGGTGGCAGCTATCTACTCACTCTCACGCGGGCAGTAGCGATCACCTGCGGGTTCCTGCTGGGCCCGACGGGCGCCCGCTCGTCTCCACTTGACGGAACTCGTTAGCTGAACGTGTGAGTTTTATCGTTGTGCGCCGCAAAAGTTAAGGAAAAGAAGAAAAGATTTGGCGGCGCTCATGTCTGTCACCTACTTCCAAATCGATTTGAGTTGATGCACGCGCAGGCGGTCAAGCTTGATCGAGCCGCCTTCGACGCGCAGATTGAGCTTCTTCGACGGAAGCGAGCGGAAGAACACGGGCATGTAGAAGAGCCCGTCGGCTCCGGCGTGGACGTCGATCGAGGTGTTGTCGACGAGGATCCGCAGCTTGAGCCGGCCGTTGGTTGCCGGCAAGGTGACGCTCGGTTTCCCGCAGCTCAGCCGACGGGCCTTCACATCGTAGACGATCTTCTGGCCGCGCACCGTTAGCTCGATCCGCTTTGCCTTTTTGACGTCGGCGTCCAGCTCGATATCGTATAGGCCGCCGTCGAACTGCGCTAGCGGATTCGGGTCCTTTTCTCCGAGTTCCCGGCCGTCGAATGTCTCCGTACCCGCGTAGAGGTTCGACATTTCCTCAACGGGCAAGGAGCACATGCGCAGGCCCAGGGGCGTCGTCCGCAGCGACAGTTCGATGGGCAGCGAGATCAGCGGGCCCTGCCAGCCGACTTGGATCCGGCGAGGCGGACGGCCCGGCGTGTTGCTGAAGGTCTGCGCTGCATAGTAACGGCTCCCATACGTAAAGGGGATTTTCTTCGGAGTTTCCGGGCGGAACGTTTTGCCGTCGAACCGGCCGATAAGATAGTGACCGCTGGCGCCGTACATGACCCAGCGGACGTTCTGCGGGTCGCCGTCGACGGCCAGGGGAAACAGTTCGGGACATTCGTGGAACCCCTGGACGTTGCCCTGCTTCTTCCATTGTTTGAGATTGTCGGACGTGAAGATTGAATGGGCGCCGTCCTCGAACAGCACCATGACCCAGTGGCCGTCCTTGGCCGTAGGGTCCATTCCCTTCGTGGGCGAGAACCAGAAGATCTTGGGATCGCGGCTGTGGTCGGTCTTCAAAGTTTTCAGGTGCTCTTTGCCGAGGACCGGATTGCCTTCGTACTTGGTGAAGGTCCGGGCCCCGTCGGTGCTATAGGCGATGCCCTGGACCTGAATCTTGTCCGGGCCGCCGAGACCTCGCGATCCGGTGAAGGCGGCGATGATCGCCGGTTTGTCGCCCTTCTGGAATCTGCCCGTATTGTGCCAATCGACGGCAGCCGAGCCGGAGTGCATTGAGCCGGTCGCATCGGGAAACAAGCCGATAGGCCGCTCTTGCCAATGCACCAGATCCGTGCTGACGTAGTGTGACCAGTGCTTGCCGCGCATGCCGTAGTAGTATTGGTGAAACAGATGGTATTGCCCGGCGTGGTAGATCAATCCGTTGGGATCGTTCAGTCTTCCGAACCGGCAGTGGACGTGGAAGGCGGGCTTGCTGTCGCCGGTCGCGTGCTTGGGGACGTCGGGTGACAACTGAATGAGCTTATTGGTTCGGCTCCCGGCCGTCTTGTGATAGGACACGCGCAGGGTCTTCCCCTGGTGGCCGGTCAGGTCGTAGACCGGCTGATAGTGTACGGCGTCGCGCATCGCGAGCGGCATGTCGGCAGCGAGCTTTTTCCGCCCGTCGATTTCGATGGTCACGGTTTGCAGAGGGGCCGCGTCGGCGTCGAGGGGCAAGAGCAGGAACGCTCCGTCGATTTTCGTTTCGAAGACGGCCGACTCCCACGCGGGCATCTTGCCCTGGGCCGCGTGCTTGGGTTTGTCGGCTTGAAACACGCGCCCCAGTTCCACCCAACCGTTGAAGTGATCGTCGCGCACCTCGAGCCGCGCTTTCTTCCCGGCGAACTCTCGGACATCCATGCTCGACGGCGAGGGGTTCCCGGATTCTCCAGGCGAGACGCGTCGCACGTCTCGACCGCCGATCACCAGGGCAACGCAACACTTCTCGGGATGATACGTGCCGCCGAGTTCCATCACGAGATAGCCTCGCTCGATGGTAAACTCGGGCGACGTGAGCTTGCCTGTTTGGTATTGTCGCTGGTTGGCCGTGGTTTTGGCCGCCTGCTGCCGCTCGGGACCCGGACTGCGCGAGCCGAACGCATATCCCTCCACCTGCCAGCCGGCCGGCAAAGGGTTGTTCCTGAAATCGGCGATGGCGATATCCTCCGCCCCCAGGGCAAAGCCCGGTGAAACGAGAGTCCATGCCAGGAGACAAAGACTGTTGGTCAATCTTCTCATTGCTTACGACTTTACTTTTAGGGGACGGGAGAACACCCCCCCGTGAAACAGTTCATCCGGATTCATTGAGAGCCTCGGCCAGGCATAGCGATCAGCGAGTAATTGGCTGTCCTTCCCAAAAACCTTATCCGGGGAAAACGAACATGCCACCGTAGATGGATGCTCAAAACCCAATATACCCGGAATGAACATCGCGTCAAGGAAAACAGCTTCGTCCGGTTCAAGATCGAATAGCCGAGCGGCGTTATCTTCATCGACGATATGGGCTACGGCAACACCGGGCCGTTTGGCCCGAAGCTCAACAAGACGCTAAATCTGGACCGGATGGCCGCCGAGGGAATGAAACTGACTTCCTTCTACGTCGCCGCGCCGGTCTGCACGCCTTCGCGGGCCGCCTTGATAACCGGCTGCTACCCGAAACGCGTCGGCATGGCCCGGAGACCGCCCGTCTGGCTCCAGCCCGGCGATACCGTCGAGGTGCGGGTCGAGAGGATCGGAATGCTCTGCAATCCGGTCAAGGGGGAAGGAGGATAGTGGTTGTGGATGGCGGCGGGTGGCGTCCGGCACGAGAGGCGGCGTAGTAGAAATCATCGCGCAAACGGTAAATTGCCCCGCTATTCTGCTTGCCCGGGAATCCCCAGAAGCCTTATGGGGAATGTGATCGGTTTGCGCCGCCCGCCCCGCCGTGATAGAATCCGGGTATGAGCGAGAAGCCCCAAACAGCGCCGAAACCCAAACTCCGGTGGTATCAGTACCGCCTGTGGCATTTGTTTGTACTGACAGCGGTGGTTGCCATTGTGATGGGCGTGCTGGTGGTTCCCGTCAACCGGGCAAGGCAGCAGCGGGCCGCAATCGAGGCACTCCGCGAACTCGGGTGGGTGGTAACGTGTCATCCCACGCCTTCGGGCCCTGCCTGGGCACGGAAACTCTTTGGCGACGAGATGTTTCTCGATGCCGTGGCCGTCGATTCGCCGCCCGGGGCTGCCGACGACGCGATGGCGCTTCTCGGCTATATGCCAAGGTTGGAGCGGGCGTTCATTTCAGGCGAGAAGGTCACCGACACGGGCGTAAGACGGCTGGCCAACCTGCCGAAGCTCAAGACCGTCTGTCTCAGTGGAACGAGCGTCGGCGACGAAGGGGTAAGCCATCTCGGGAGCCTTGAGGACCTGGAACAGTTGTACCTGACTCATACCCAAGTCACGAAGGAAGGAGTACGCCAACTGGAAGCAATGCTACCCGGCTGCAAGATTTGGCGGCTGGAAGAGATGACCAACTCGATCGGGATGCGGTTCGTGTTGGTGCCGGCGGGCGAGTTCAAGATGGGCAGCCCTGCCGGCGACGCGGACGCCTACGATGACGAACGCCCACAGCACCGCGTGCGTATCACGAAGCCGTTCTACCTAGGCGTTCATGAGGTAACGCAGGAGCAGTACGAGCAGGTGATGGGAAAGCGCCCGTGGTCCGGTCAATCGTACGTGAAGTCGGGCGCGGACTACCCGGCGACGTACGTGAGTTGGGAGGACGCGGTGGCATTCTGCGAGAAGCTCTCGGCGAAGGAAGGCTGCACCTATCGCTTGCCAACGGAGGCGGAATGGGAGTATGCCTGCCGGGCGGGTAGCACCACCCAGTTCTCCTTCGGGGATGACCGTCTGGCCCTGGGCAACCACGCTTGGTATTACGAGAATGCCGGAAATACGAATCAGGTATATGCGCGCGGCGTGGGCCGGAGGAAGCCAAGCGGTTGGGGATTGTACGACGTGCACGGCAACGTGTGGGAGTGGTGTTCGGACTGGTACGCCGAGGATTACTACAATGAGTCGCCGGTGGATGATCCAACAGGTGCGAGTTCCGGCGAGGGCCGTGTTCTTCGCGGCGGCTCCTGGGGCAACGATCCGTGGCTCTCCCGCTCTGCGTATCGATTCAGGCTCACTCCGGGCCTTCGTGACTGCGGCACCGGTTTCCGTGTTTCCAGGACTCCGTAATAATTTGGCATCTTGCTGTGTTACCCTTTGCGGTTTGCCCCTTTTGCCTTTTACCCGCGCCCTCGCGCACCGATGACCGTGTTTCCAGCCCCAATCAGTCCCGTAGGGACATTCGATAATAGCCCATCTCTGAAAGAGCGATTCGTGTCAAGGCCTCCTGATGGAATTTTTTGGGGTGTTTTCCTCCGGCTCGGGACGTACGTTCTACGATGACCCGTGCTTCGGGCTTTTTCGGATTGG
>Ga0180432_10000446_pt1 | contig 67361 bp, 47 predicted proteins | sample SS_ome_10_FD_132414 | JGI IMG/M metagenome (GOLD analysis project Ga0180432, IMG submission 132414) | Hypersaline lake sediment archaeal communities from the Salton Sea, California, USA - SS_1_MS_2 metaG | ecosystem: Environmental > Aquatic > Non-marine Saline and Alkaline > Hypersaline >...
CTCGACGGGCGACCGGCCCCGTCCGGGCCGGTCGCACGTCGAGAAAGAGAATCTTCATCTGTGGCCTCTTGTCCGTAGGCTTACGCCTACGGCTACTCACGTTCGGCCCCTTCGGGGCATGGGACGACGTGCGTGGCGTTTCGGGGCATGGGACGACGTGGGTCGCGCCGTGGAGGACGTGCTGGCAGCGGTTTCTTCAACAGGCCCTTACCCTCCTTCGCTAAGGCTATGGAGGGCAGGCGCCCCAGGCTACCTTCTGCCGGGCGTATCCGCCCTTGGCGGGCCTGCGGGCCTTCCTGTCAAACAACTCGGAGTGAACGCGTTTTCAGCATCCTGCTGGGGCCGGGCGGGCGCGTCGTGGGGGGGTGTGTGTCAGCGGAGCTCGGAAAAAATAGGGACAGTCCTACATGAGCCTTCGGCTCACCCAGAGAGTATGAGAATACCGCAGCATTTGGAACTCTGATGCCGTAGCGGGACGCTATTTTCGAGGCGGGCACCTATTTTTCTACGCCAAGGTGTGAGAAATGTGTCGCGGATGTAGAGAAAAAATAGGTGCCTGTCCCTATTTTTTCCGCGGTGACAAATGCGGGCTGGGTCTACGGGGGAGAACGCGTCGTGGGGGGGTGTCAGCGGGGCTCGAGGTAGTTGCCGATGAGGTACTGGTCGCGGACGATCCAGACGAGGACTTCCTTGCCGGTCTTGGCGTGCTCGAGCAACAGGCCGAGGTGCTCGGTGGTGGGCACGCTGTAGCGATCGACGCGGACGATGACGTCGCCCTTGCGCAGGCGCTTGTCGGCGGCGGGGCTGTGCGCCTCGACGCCGGTGACGAGCACGCCGCCGTCGAGCTTGACTTCGAGGCGGTCGGCGTCGTCGGCGGTGAGGTCGCGCACTTCGAGTCCGAAGAGGCTGCGGGCGAGGTTCGTGCCGGAGGGCCTGGGCACGGCGGCCAGGGTCACGGTCATTTGCTTGCGTTTGCCGTCGCGCTCGATGGTGAAGGTGACCGTGTCGCCGGCGCTTTTCTTGAGGATGTGCAGGTCGTACTCGTAGGCGCTGCAGACGGGGCGGCCGTCCATGCCGACGATGAGGTCGCCGGGCTTGAGGCCGGCGGTCTGGGCGGGGCTGTCTTTGTCCACGGAGACGACGGCGCAGCGGTCGGGCTGGTCGTGGCTGAGCACGAGGCCGACCCAGAGCTGCTTGAGCTGGCGGGGGTCGAGGAGCATTTCGAGGGACTGCTTGACCTTGTTGACGGGGATGGCGAAGCCGATGTTCTCGGCGGCGAGCATGGAGGTGTTGATGCCGACAAGGCGGCCGTGGATGTCGACCAGGGCGCCGCCGGAGTTGCCGGGGTTGATGGCGGCGTCGGTCTGGATGAAGTCCTTGAAGATGACCTTGCCGCCCCGGGTAATCGAGCGGCGGGTGGCGCTGATGACGCCGGTGGTGACGCTGTTTTCGAGGCCGTAGGGGTTGCCGATGGCGATGACGGGTTCGCCGAGCATGAGCGTGTCGCTGTCGGCGAACTCCACGTGCGGCAGGGGGGCCTCGGGTTCGATCTTGATGACGGCGATATCGTGCTCGGGGTGCGAGGCGATGGGCCGGGCGGTGTACATGGTGTCGGAGTTGGCGAGTGAGACGTGGATGCTGGAGGCTTGCCGGATCACGTGCTCGTTGGTGACGATGTAGCCGTCGGGGTCGATGATGACGCCGGAGCCGAGGCCGTACTGTTTGTAGCGTCTGGCGGGGAGGGGGTCGCGGGGCGCCATGTCGCCGAAGAGCCTATAGAAGGGGTCGCGGCGGGCAACGATGATGCGTTCGGTGCCGATGAAGACGACGGCCGGGGCGGCGGTTTCGACTGCCTTGACGACGGCGGTGCGGCGGAGGTCGTCGGTGACCGGGGCCGAGCCCGGGGCGTCCGGGGCGGCCATGGCGGCGGCTGCCAGGAGGGCGAGTGCGAGACAGATGTGTTTCATTCGGGGCCTCCTTGCTAGGAGGCGCTGCAGTCGCCGCCGGGGCATGCTCCGGAGGTCTTGGCGGGGCAGGTGGTTTCCGACTTCGACTTCGACTTCGAGTCGGTCTTCGGAACGTCGGCCTTGGCGCCTTCCGAGTAGCTCTTGGTGCGATAGTCGGTGGCGTGGAAGCCGGAGCCTTTGAAGATGATGCCCGCGCCGGCGCCGATGAGCCGGCGCACCCGGCCGCCGCATTCGGGGCAGGTGCGCAGGGGCTTTTCGGTCATGCTCTGGAATGCCTCGAACGTGTGTCCGCAGCGCCCGCATTCGTACTCGTAGGTTGGCATTCCGGTCCCCTCACTCGGTGTCGCTTCCGCTGTCGGTGCGTGTCGGTGGTGGGCTTGTCTTCTCGTCGGGCGACTCGCCCTTGAGCATGCCGGCGGCGAACTCCTCGAGCACGATGGAGGTGGGGTGGTTCGCCTCGGTTTCGATCATGGGGCGTGAGCCGCGCATGAGCTGGCGCGCGCGCTCGGCCCCGACGAGGACGAGCTGGAAGGGGTTGAGATTGGCGTCCTTGCTGACGACTGCTCCAAGCCTTGAGGTTCCCATCGGGTGTGGCTCGCTCCTATGTCGGCTTGCGTGGTGCAAGCCGGGTGAAGGTGACCGGAGGGCCCGCAGCCCGCGGGGGGCGGGCCCTCCGGTTGTGACGTTTCCGGTTTCTGTTCGGTTCCGCAGCCGGTGGGCCGGCTAGTACATGTCGCCGCCGTAGCCGCCGCCCGGGGGCATCGGCGGGCCGGGTTTTTCCTTTTCCGGGATTTCGGTCACGAGTGCCTCGGTGGTCAGGAGCAGCCCCGCGATGGAGGCGGCGTTCTGCAAGGCGATGCGGGTGACCTTTTTCGGGTCGATCACGCCGGCCTTGACGAGGTCCTCGTAGGTGTCGGTGGCGACATTGTAGCCGAAATCGCCCTTTCCGGTGCGGACTTTTTCGATGACGATGGAGCCGTCCTCGCCGGCGTTGACGGCGAGTTGGCGGATCGGTTCGGCGAGCACGCGCTGGATGATCGCGGCGCCGGTTTTCTCGTCGCCCTTGAGCTTGAGGTCGGCGACGGTGTCGGCGCAGCGCAGCAGGGCGACGCCGCCTCCGGCGATGATGCCTTCCTCGACGGCGGCGCGGGTGGCGTGCAGGGCGTCCTCGACGCGGGCCTTTTTGGCCTTCATCTCGGTTTCGGTGGCGGCGCCGACCTTGACGACGGCCACGCCGCCGGCGAGCTTGGCGAGTCTTTCCTGCAGCTTTTCGCGGTCGTAGTCGCTGGTGGTGGTGTCGATCTCGTTTTTGATCTGCTCGACGCGGCCCTGGATGTCGGTCTTGGTGCCGCCGCCTTCGATGATGGTGGTGTTTTCCTTGTCGATGACGACGCGCTTGGCCTTGCCGAGGTCTTCGAGCTTGACGCCCTCGAGTTTGATGCCCAGGTCCTCGGTGATGAACTGGCCGCCGGTGAGGACGGCGATGTCCTGGAGCATGGCCTTGCGGCGGTCGCCGAAGCCGGGGGCCTTGACGGCGGCGCATTTGAGGACGCCGCGGATCTTGTTCACGACGAGGGTGGCGAGGGCCTCGCCCTCGACGTCCTCGGCGATGATGAGGAAGGGCCGGCCGGTCTGGGCGACTTTTTCGAGCAGCGGCAGCATGTCCTTGAGGTTGGAGATCTTTTTCTCGTGCAGCAGGATGAGGCAGTCTTCGAGCTCGGCCTCCATGCTGTCGGCGTTGGTGATGAAGTAGGGGGAGAGATAGCCCTTGTCGAACTGCATGCCCTCGACGACGTCGAGGACGGTGTCGATGCCCTTGGCCTCGTCCACGGTGATGGTGCCGTCCTTGCCGACCTTGTCCATGGCGTCGGCGATGATTGTGCCGATCTCGGTGTCGTTGTTGGCGCTGATGGCGGCGACGGCGGAGATCTCGGAGCTGTCCTTGACCTTTTTGCTGATGGCGTCGAGGGCCTTGACGACGGCGGCGACGGCGGCGTCGATGCCGCGTTTGAGGGCCATGGGGTTGGCGCCGGCCACGACGTTTTTGAGGCCTTCGCGGTAGATGGCCTCGGCCAAGAGAGTGGCGGTGGTGGTGCCGTCGCCGGCGACGTCGGAGGTTTTGGACGCCACTTCGCGCACGAGCTGGGCGCCCATGTTTTCGTTGGGGTCCTTGAGCTCGATCTCCTTGGCGACGGTGACGCCGTCCTTGGTGATGGTGGGGGAGCCGAACTTCTTATCGAGGACCACGTTGCGGCCCTTGGGGCCGAGGGTGGCCTTGACGGCCCGGCTGAGCTGCTCGATGCCGGCGAGCACGGAGCGCCGGGCGTCCTCGTCAAATGCGAACTGTTTAGCTGCCATAGTAGGTCCCGTCCTCCCTGGTACGATTGAAGGTGCTGTGTCTGTTCGTGTTCCGGTTCGGCCGGGTGTGCCGGCCTGGGTGACGGCGCGTCGCGTCAGCCCACGACGCCGAGGATTTCGTCCTCGCTCAGGATGAGGTAGTCTTCGTCGTCGACCGTGACGTCGGTCCCTCCGTAGGAGGTGAAGAGCACGCGGTCGCCCACCTTCACGTTGAAGGCGGCTTTCTTGCCGTCCTTGTCAAGCTTGCCGGTGCCCAGCGCGACGACTTTGCCCTCTTTGGGCTTTTCCTTGGCGGTGTCGGGGATGATGATCCCGCCCTTGGTTGTTTCAGTTTCGTCCAGCCGCTTGACCAGTACGCGGCCGCCCAGTGGCTTGACCTTCGTTTTCAATCCTTCGTCCCTCCTTTGAATACGTGGTGTCTGAGCTCGTTGTGCATCAGGATAAGCGCTGCCGTCTGGGGGTCATGCAAGTGGGGTGCCAAGGGTGACTATTTGTCCTAATCCTTTAGCAATCAGCGACTTGTAGAGACGCCCTCCTGTGTCGTTCTGTGTTCTGGGCGGCGCATGTGCGACACGGTGACACACCCGGTTCCGGCGGTAGTGTGCCAGGCTGTCGCACTTCGCGGCTGCCGGCGGCGGGTACGCCTCGGGCAGCTTGGTACGGTTTTTGTTGAGCCGGTTGGCGAGCGTTGAGCATACTGGAGGGGGCGCTCGTTGTCACCCCCTGAAAAAAGGGCGTTTTTTGCAGCGCCGTGCTATAGTGGTTTTCGAGGTGCGCAACGGATCGTGAGTACTTCAGGTACAGAGCCGGGCGGTCCGCCTAAGCCGGGCCGGTCGCAGGGCAGGTGGACGTCCAAAGGGGGGCCTCGCTCGAAGAGGCAGGCGCCGCGGTCTGGTGAGAAGGCGCCTGGGAAGGCGTCTGCGAAGGGGCCTGCGAAAGCGTCTGTGAAGGCGTCTGTGAAGGCGTCTGCGAAGGGGGCCGGGAAGGAGGGCGGCAAGCCTCGTTCGACGCGGCGCCCGCTGCTGGAGGACGGGTTCCTGTCGAACATGGTAATTGACCACGCGCTCGAGATGGCGGAGCGCATCGGTGCGCGCGCGGTGTTCGTGTCGGCGGAGCTCGTGCCGCAGTTGCGTGCGCTGGACGCCTCGAAGCGGCCCTTCGATATTTACCTCGTGACGCAGGATGCCGACCGGCTTGTGCCGCCCGACGTGGAGGCGTGCAAGCTGCTCAAGGTGCCGAACATCCCGGTGGGCCGGGTGGACAAGATCAAGGTGGCGATGTTGATGGCCGCGTCGCGGAGTCTGCTCAAGGCGGGCGACCGGGTGGTGTGCGTGTCGGGGCTTCCGGAGGCGAACGTGCTGGACTCGATCGTGGTGGTGCAGGTGGGCACGGAGACGGAAGTGATGACCACGGCCGAGATCGGCGACTTCGCGAGGCGGATGAAGGCGGGCGTGTTCGATACGGTGCTGGAGCTGGCGCTGGAGCTGGCCAAGGAGGGTCGCGAGGGCAAGCCGGTCGGGACGATTTTCGTGATCGGCGACACGAAGGGGCTCAAGGAGCACGTGCGGCAGATGGTGCTCAATCCGTTCAAGGGCTACACGGAGAAGGAGCGCCAGATCCTGGATCCGTCGGTGCGCAACACGATCAAGGAGTTTTCGACGATTGACGGCGCGTTCGTTATTGACCCCAACGGGATCGTGCAGTCGGCGGGTTCGTATCTTTCGGCGCTGGCCGTGGCGGGGGACCTGCCGCCGGGCCTTGGGGCGCGGCACCAGGCCGCGGCCTCCATTACGGCGGCGGTGCCGGGCGCGATCGCGATTGCGGTGAGCGAGTCGACGGGCGAGGTGCGGGTGTTCCGCCACGGTCTGACCGTGTCGGAGATCGAGCCGGGTACGTACGGTCCGGCGCCGGCCGAGGCCGAGCCGTCGACCGGGTAGGGGCCGTCCGGGCTCGTCTTGTCCAGGTCGGGAGACCTTCTGCGGTCTCCGGGGGATTTCGAGTTGCCTCCATGACTTTCTTGTGCTATTTCTTGTTGTGTTCTTGCGCGGCGCATATTGGGGAGAGCAGTGTGGGCTTGGCGACGTCCATCGTAGTGGCTTTTCCCGGCTTGGAGTGAACCCACGGCGGGCGTATTCGGCCCGCCGCGGAGATAGGGGTCCCTCGATGAAAAGGTGCCTCGTCTTTGGAGGTCTGGCTCTGTTTGTCGCGGCGACCGCGGCGGCGGTATCGGGCTTCGCTGCGGACGGGGAGGCGTCTGGGGCGTCGGCGACGCCGGCGGGGGCGTATCGGGCGCTGATCATCTGCGGGGTCGCGGGGGACCAGAAGCATCACGCCGAGTTCTGGGAGACGGCGCAGCGCCTTGTCTCGACGCTGACGGGGCCGTATGGCTATGCGAAACAGGACGTGACGCTGCTGTTCGACGACGAGGACAGAGTGGGCGAGGGGGTGGCTGCGTTGCCGACGCGGGCCACGATCGGCGCGACGGTGGAGCGGCTGCGGCAAGCGGCCCAGCCGGGGGATCAGTTGCTGGTGGTGGTGATCGGCCACGCGGAGCTCACGGGCAAGCGGGCGTATCTGCATTTGCCGGGGCGCGACCTGTTGGCCAAGGAGTTCGGCGCGCTGTTCGCGGGGTTTCCCGGGCGGCTGGCGATCGTGGTGGCGACGCCGGTGAGCGGCTATTTCATGGCGCCGTTGATGGGGCCGGAGCGGGTGGTGATCACGGCGACGAAAGCGGGCCGAGAGATCAACAAGACGCGCTTCGGCCGGGTCTTCGCCGAGGTGCTCGAGACGAGCGCGAACGCGGGCGAGCGGCCGGCGCTGGGCGAGCTGTACATGCGGACGCGCGAGAAAGTGGCGGAGGAGTTCAAGGCGGCGGGGCTGATTCCGACGGAGCACTCGATGCTCGACGATAACGGCGACGGGGTGGGCACACGCGAACTGAGCGAGGAGGGCGCGGACGACGCGCGCACTGACGGCTCGCTGGCGATGGCGACGTACGCGGGGCTGAAGGTGAGGGCGGCGGCGATGCCGGACGCCGAGCCGGAGGTGGTGGACGCGGGCGCCAAATGGGCGGCGCTCAAGCCGCCGGCGATCGTGTTGCTCAAGGAGGTCGAGTACGCGGTGAACTCGGACCTGACGTACCGGATCCGGGAGCGGCGCCGGATCAAGGTGCTCAACAAGGGGGGGCACCACCTGTCCGAGGTGATTGTTTTCTACAACACGCTGTCGGAGACGCTCAAGGTCGAGGAGGCCAAGACGATCAAGGCGGACGGCGAGGTCGTCGAGCTCGACCCGGCCAACATCCGGGACGTGAAGTCCACGACGTCGTTGTTTTATACCGAGTCGCGGTACAAGCGGTTCAGCATGCCGTCGGTGGAGGACGGGTGCGTCATTGACTACACGTTCGTCAAGACGGGGCGCAACGTGCACCTGAGCCGCGAGTTCTGGAAGACGTTTCAGATCGAGACGGACATCCCGCAGGAGCTGGTGCGGGTGACGATGACGGTACCGCTCGCCAAGCGGGTGGCGCACAAGTTGACGCCGGCGGCGCCGTCGTTTCAGGTGGAGTTCAACGAGAGCGAGGCGAAGTACAGCCGGACGCTGGCGTTTACGATGCGCGATATTCCGCCGCTCAAGCCGGAGGCGCACGCGCCGCCGGCGGCGGAGCTCGGCACGCGGCTCATCGTGAGCTCGATCCCGTCGTGGGAGACGGTGTGGGACTGGTACCGGCGGCTCTCGGACAATGCGCGCCAGGCCGACGAGGCGATTGAGGAGGCGGTGGCGCAGGTGATCGAGGAGACGGGGACGGAGCTGGAGAAGGCGCGGGCGATCTACAACTACGTCTGCTCGAAGATCCGCTACGTGGGGCTCGAGCTCGGGCCGCACGGTTATCAGCCGCACAGCGCGGCGGGCGTCTACGAGAACCGCTACGGCGACTGCAAGGACAAGGCGACGCTGCTGTTGACGATGCTCGACGTGGCGGGGCTGCATGGGAGCATCGTGTTGGTGCCGACGGACGCGATGGCGCCGGTGGACACGGAGATGCCGACGCTCGATCAGTTCAACCACGCGATCGCCACGGTGCAGATCGGCGGGCGGCGCTACTGGCTCGACAGCACGGGGGGCGAGACGGCGTTTGGGGACATCCCGCTGAACGATCAGGGCCGTACGGTGTTCGTGGTGGGCAAGCGCGCGGGGGAGTTCATGCGCATTCCGGTCCAGCCGCCCGAGGCGAACGGCATGCGGAATACGGGCACGGCGGCGATCGGGCGCGACGGCGCGCTGCGCGTGGAGGAGCGCGTCGAGTACACGGGGGCGTTCGCCACGATGTTTCGCCGCGCGTACCGCTACGAGGACGCGGCGGCCCAGCGGCGCGAGCTGGCGGACGCGCTGGGCAACTTCAGCGCCGGGGCGACGCTCGAGGAGTACTCGATCGCCGGGATGGACGACCTGGCCGACGCGGTGGTGTATGCGCGGACGTACACGGCGCCCGACTACGCGGCGATCGCGGGCGACCTGATGGTGCTCACGGCGCCGCTGCAGCGGGTGGGGATGCTGAATCTGACGGCGTTCGCCGAGCGCGAGCAGCCGCTGCGGGTCGGGCAGACGATGCGGCGTGAGGGCGAGCTGACGTTGGCGTTGCCGAAGGGCTACGGGGTGCGCAACCTGCCGGAGCCGGTGGACGTCAAGACGGAAGTTGGAAACTATGCCGAGTCGTACAGCGTCAATAGTGAGGGAGCGATTGTGTGCCGGAACCGCTTCGAGCTGAGCACGCCGGTGATCGCGCCGGCGCAGTACGCGGCGTTCCGGGACTTTGTGCGGCGCGTGGCCAAGGAACAGCGCCGAATCATTGTGCTGGTGGAACAGACGCCCGAGGACGGGCGGTAATATGAGTGTGTCTTGGCGGGAGGAGAAGGGGACATCAATGGGCTATAACGAGTACCTGCTGGAAGGCGCCGCGGTGGCCCACGCGATCCAGGTGCAGCTGCTCGTCGCGGTGGTATTCGCGGCGCGGGACCCGGACCGGTTCCTCGACCACGTGCGGGCGTTGTCCGCGCTGACGCGCCGCATGGTGGCCCTGGTGCAGGGGCGCGCGGCGGCGGCCTACAGGGGCCGGCGCACGGAGCGTTCCCGGCTCTAGCGGGCCGGCGCGGAGGCGGGAGAGGCATCGTAGGCAGACACGGACACGGCGGTTTCAGGAGGAGGTGTTCATGACGGAGCCGGGCAAGGCCACGCGGGAGACAGTCGAGCGGCTCGCCGCGGCGCGCGCCGAGCTGATGGAGGAGATCGGCAAGGTGATCGTCGGGCAGCGCCACGTGATTGACCAGTTGCTGATAGCGATTTTGTGCCGGGGCCACACGCTGATGGTGGGGGTGCCGGGCATCGCCAAGACGCTGATGGTCAAGACGATTGCCGAGGTGCTGGACCTGAGGTTCAGCCGGATTCAGTTTACGCCGGACCTGATGCCCTCGGACATCACGGGCACGGACGTCATCGAGGAGGACCTGACGACGGGCCACCGGGTGGTGAAGTTCATCCGGGGGCCGATCTTCGCCAACATCATTCTGGCCGACGAGATCAACCGGACGCCGCCGAAGACGCAGGCGGCGATGCTCCAGGTGATGGAGGAGTACGAGGTGACGGTCGGCAACAAGACGTACCCGATCGAGCTGCCGTTTTTCGTGATTGCGACGCAGAACCCGATCGAGCTCGAGGGGGTGTATCCGCTGCCGGAGGCGCAGCTCGACCGGTTCATGTTCAACCTGCGTGTGAGCTATCCGTCGGTGCCGGAGGAGGTGGTGGTGGTCAAGACCACGACCTCGACGTACGTGCCGGAGCTGCGGCGCGTGCTCAAGGGCGCGGACGTGCTGCGCTTGCAGGCGTTGGTGCGCGAGGTGCCGATTGCCGACGAGGTGGTCGAGTACGCGGTGCGGCTCGTGGACGCGACGCGGCCCGCGTCGCCCAACGCGCCGGACTTCGTCAAGGAGTACCTGAGCTGGGGCGCGAGTCCGCGCGCGTCGCAGTACCTGACGCTGGGGGCGAAAGCGAGCGCGATCCTCAAGGGGAACCTGGCGGTGTCGTTCGACGACGTCCGCACGGTGGCGGAGCCGGTGTTCTACCACCGGCTGATCCTGAACTTCCACGCGCGGAGCGAGGACGTCAAGCCGGAGGACATTGTCGAGCGGTTGCTCGAGCGCGTGCCGACGGGGGTGTCGGCGTAGGCCGGGCGAGGAGGCGCTGTGCGCGACGCGCTGCAATATCTCGATCCGAACGTGCTGGCCCAGGTGCAGAACCTGGAGCTGCTGGCGCGGTTCGTGGTGGAGGGGTTTCTCGTCGGGCTGCACCGGAGCCCGTACCACGGGTTCAGCGTGGAGTTCAGCTCGTACCGTCCGTACATGCAGGGCGATGACCTGAGGTACATTGACTGGAAGGTGTGGGCGCGGACGGACGAGCTGTTTCTGAAGCTGTTCGTCGAGGAGACGAACCTGCGGGCGCACATCCTGCTGGATACCTCGGCGTCGATGGCGTACGCGCGGGCGGGCGGCGTGAGCAAGTACCGCTACGGGGTGTTTTTGGGCGCGTCGCTGGCGTACCTGATGATGCTGCAGAAGGACGCGGTGGGCGTGGCGACGTTCGACACGGAGATTCGCCACTACCTGCCGCCGCGGGCGCGGGTGGACCACCTGCTGCACGTGCTGAAGATCCTCGACCGGGTCGAGGTGGCCGAGGAGACGGGATTTGCGCGCGCGCTCGACCAGCTCGCCGAGCGGATCCGCAAGCGCGGGATGATTATTGTCATCTCGGACCTGTTCGACGAGCCGGAGGCGGTGGTGGACGTGCTGAAGCACTTCCGGCACAGCGGGCACGAGGTGATCGTGTTCCAGGTGCTCACGCGCGACGAGACGGAGCTGCCGTTCACGGGGCAGATCGAGTTCGAGGACCTTGAGACGCGCGAGCGGCTGATGACGTTGCCGGCGTCGGTGCAGGGCCGCTACGTCGAGGCGTTCAATGCGCACCAGCGGTGGCTGCGCAAGGAGTGTGCGAACAGCCTGATTGACTTTGTGCCGATTGTGACGGACCAGTCGCTGGGCGTGGCGCTGGTCGAGTACCTGATCAAGCGGCGCAAGGCGTTCTAGAAGGAGGGACGCACGTGCGGTATCAAGGCAGAGAGGCGAGGCGCGGCTTCACGCTGATCGAGCTGCTCGTGGTGGTGGCGATCATCGCGATTTTGGCGGCGCTGCTGCTGCCGGTGCTGGGGCGGGCGCGCGCGGCGGCGAAGCGCTCGATGTGCCTGTCGAACCTCAGGCAGATCGGCACGGGCTGGACGCTGTACCTGAATGACTGGGACCGGTTCCCTGAAGACACGAACAATCCGGTGCTGGGCAGCACGTTCGGCGGCGCGACGGGCAACGACGTTGTATTCGGCGGGGGGTATCCGGCGTCGCAGCGGATCTTGAACCCCTACGTGCAGCCGGACGCGGCGGGCTCGAAGTACCTGGTGTTCCGGTGCCCGAGCGACGACGGGTTCGCCGACGAGCCGGGGGTGTCGGTGTACGAGCGGTTCGGCACGTCGTACATCTATAACGACGACATGCTCGCGGGCGTCGGGCTCGGCGAGGTGAGCACGGCGTCGGACCGGCTGTGCCTGGCGGGGGACGCGGGCTGGTTCGTGACGCTGAATCCGGCCTGGCCGAAGTGGGCGCGGTTCTGGCATACGGCGGCGGGGCATGCGTCGTTCAACGTGCTGTTTCTCGACGGGCACGTGCAGTACCTGGTCGTCGAGGAGAACGAGACCACGTCGCGTGACTACACGATCGATCCGTTCGAATAGGGCTCACCAAGGGCGATGATGATCGCGGTCGGATACCTCAACCCGCTGTTCCTGTACGGACTCGGGGCGCTGTCTTTGCCGATCCTTATCCACCTGCTGTTCAAGAAGCGGCGCAAGCGCATCCGGTTCAGCACGCTGCGTTTCCTCAAGCTGGTGACGCGGGAGAACGCGCGCCGGATGCGGGTGAAGCAGCTCTTGTTGTTGCTGCTGCGGCTGGCGGTCGTGGCGCTGATCGTGTTCGCGTTTGCCCGGCCGTTTCTGAGGAGCGAGGCGCTGGCGGGGCTCGGGCCGGGGGCGAAGGAGGTCGTGTTCCTCATTGACCGCTCGTACAGCATGCGGGCGCTGAGCGAGGCGGGCGGGACGAAGTTCGAGCGCGGCTTCAGCTACATCGTGGAGATGCTCGACGAGCTCAAGGCGGGCGACCGGGCGGCGGTCGTGGCGTTCGACGACGGGCCGGAGCTCGTGCACGAGATGACGGACGATTTCGGCGCGGTGCGCGGGGCGCTGGCGCGCGTGGCGCCGGGCGCGCGCACGACGAATTTCGCGGCGGCGCTCGCGTTCGCCCAGAAGGTGTTCGACTGGGACAGCGCGCGCCAGAAGGTGGTCTTTCTGGTGAGCGATCTGCAGGTGAGCGGTCTGGGCGAGCTGGGCGAGGTGCAGCTCAGGCGCGGCGTGGTGCTCGAGGTGCCGGACCTGACGCGGTCGCTCGGCAACGCGGCGGTGGGGAGGCTGGATGCGGCGGGCGATTTCCTGCTGAGCGAGTCGGCGCTGGTGATCAGCGCGCCGGTGCGGGACTACTCGACGAAGGCGCGGTCGGGCACGGCACAGCTCGTCGTGGGCGGTGAGGCGGCGGGCGAGCGCCGGGTGGAGCTCAAGGGGGCGGGGACGGCGACGGTCGAGTTCGAGCATACGCTCGAGACGCCGGGCGTGTACGGGGCGTCGCTGGCGCTGGAGCTCGAGGACGCGCTCGAGCTCGACGACCGCGCGTACGCTGCGTTCGACGTGCGCCGGGGGCTGCGGGTGCTGTGCGTCAACGGCACGCCGTCGCAGATCCCGTACTTTCGCGAGACGCACTACGTGGAGACGGCGCTCAACCCGTACCGGTTCGGCAAGGAGCCGGGCGCGACGATGTTCGATCCGCGCGTGATCAGGTCGGACGAGCTGGCGTCGCAGCGGCTGGCGGGTTACGACGCGGTGGTCCTGGCGAACGTGGACTACGTCGCGGCGGAGGCGGTCGCGGCGCTCGAGCAGTACGTGCGGGACGGCGGCGGGCTGATGATTTTCACGGGCGACCGGGTGTCGCTGATCCAGTACAACCGCGATCTGTACAAGGACGGGGCGGGGCTGCTGCCGGCGGCGCTCGACCCGCCGACGGGGACCTTGCTCGACGCGTCGGTGTTCTGGGAGATCACGAACTTCGAGCGCGAGCATTACATCTTCAAGCCGTTCGGCGATCCGGCCGAGGGCGACCTGAGCGTGCCGCGGTTCCATCGCATCCACCGGCTCGGAGCGATCGAGGGCGAGGGGGTGCGGGCGCTGGCGTTTTTCAACGACGGGCGGCCGATGCTCGTGCAAAAGAACTTTGGCAAGGGCCACGTGCTGCTCGTGCCGACGAGCGCGGATGCGGACTGGACGGACATGCCGAAGCGGAAGGTGTACCTGCCTTTCGTGCATCGCGCGATCGGGTACCTGTGCGGTGGCGAGGAACTGGCGCCGGCCGAGTCGTCGTTCTACGTCGGCGAGCCGGCGCCGCTGCCGGCGGGGGTCACGAAGGTGCTCGATCCGGCGGGGCGGGTGATCGAGCTCGAGGACGCACGCGTGCTGCGCCAGACGGAGACGCCGGGGCTGTACACGCTGCACCTCGACGACGGGAGCGAGCGGGCGCTGGCGGTGAACGTCAATACGGTCGAGTCGGACCTGCGGGCCTACAGCGTGGCGGCGTTCAGGAAGATCCTGGCGGGCGAGCAGGACCGGGCCGCGCTGGCGGGTCTCGGCGACGATGACCTCGCGGACCGCGACGAGGTCTGGCAATACCTGTTCATGGCGCTGCTGGTGTTTCTGCTGGCCGAGACGTGGTTGGCGAACCGGACGTATATTTAGCCGTCGGTGAACACGAGGGCGCCTGAGCGTGTCCTAATCACGGCGGGCGCAGGTGCTTATTGACAACGAGCCGGTGCTGGTGTTATTGTTGCGGTGAGGCGCGATTCGGGAGGGAGCTGAGATGACCGAGGACATCATATATATAGAGCGGAAGCTGCGGGCGCTCCGGGGGAGCAAGCGGCGGTTCTACGTCACGTTCGGTGCGGCGGTCATTGTGGCGACGCTGACGCTGGGCATCCTTGTCTTCTCGTCGATCGATCTGCACGTGTCGCTGCGGGCGTGGCTGCGTGCGATGTTCTTCGGCCTGTTGATCTTCGGGGCGCTCGTGCTGTTGACGGGGCTGGTGGTGATCCCGATCCTGCGGCGGCTGGGGATCCTGCGGCTGACGTGGGACGTGGAGCGGACGTTCCCGAAGCTGGACGCGTCGCTGGCGACGACGGTGGAGTACACGGTCGAGCCGTTCAAGCGGTCGCATTACACGAGTGCGGAGATGGCGGCGGCGCTCGCCGGGCAGACGCGGGAGCGGGTGGCGGGGCTCGAGTTCCGCCGGAGCGTGCGCTGGGCGCGGCTGAGGTGGCCGGGCGTGGCGATGGCCGTGGTGCTGATCGGGCTCATTTCGTACGTGGCGTTCGTGCCGAGTGCGGCGACGTCCGTGCACCGGATGGTGACGCCGTGGGAGGAGGTCACCTACACGCGCGTGGCGGTGGCGCCGGGCAGCGTGGAGCGCGAGGAGCTGAGCGATCTCGACGTGCGCGCCGAGCTCCGCGGCCGCATCCCGGAGGAAGCGACGATCCACTTCGAGAACGCAGACGGCGCGTGGACGAGCGAGACGATGCAGCTTGTCGCGGAGCAGGTCCGTCCGATGCGCGCCAGCCACACGTTCGAACGGTTGACGAAAACGTTTTCGTATTTCATCAGGGCGGGCGACGCCGTGTCGCCGAAGTACACGGTCACGGTGTATCCGGACCCGAAGATCGAGAAGATCACGGCCGAGCTGGTGTTTCCCGCGTACACGCAGTTGCCGAAGCAGACGATCACGAAGGGCGACATCGTGGCGCTGCGCGGGACGAAGGTGACGCTGACGGCGGAGGCGAACACGGTGCTGGGCGACGCGCGGCTGGTGCGTGACGACGGCACGGAGGAGGCGCTGACGATCGGCGACGATGCGCGGAGCGCGAGCGGCACGTTTGTCGTCGAGGCGAACGCCACGTACGAGCTGCACATCGAGGATACGCTCGGCCACCGGAACAAGGAGCCGAAGGGCTACTCGATCGTGGCGATCAAGGACACGGTGCCCGACGTGCGGATCATCCATCCGGGCAAGGACATGAAGGCGACCAAGACGAGCGAGGTGCCGGTCGAGTTCGAGGTGGCCGACGACTTCGGCATCGAGGAGGTCGGCCTGGTGTTCAACGTCCGGATGGAAGGCGAGCGGCGGGAGGTCGTCAGGAAGTTCGACACGCGCACGCTGACGGCGCACGACGAGGCGTTCATCGCGCTCGAGCAGTTCGGGCTGCAGGAGCGCGACCTCGTCAGCTATTACGTGTACGCGGTGGACAACGACTCGGTGACGGGCCCGAAGCAGGGGATCTCGAACGTGTACTTCATCGAGATCGTGCCGTACGAGGAGAAGTACCGGCTGGCGGGGGGCATGCCCGGTGAGATGCCGCCGAGTCTCGACATTCTCGAGGAGCTGATCCGGGTCCAGAAGGAGGTCATCCAGAAGACGTTCAGGGTGCTCAACGAGTGGAGCACGCCCGTCGAGGAAGACGTGTGGGAGCGGGTGCTCGGCATCGCGTCGCTCGAGCTCGAGAACGCCGACCTGGCGGAGGACTTCGCCGTGACGTTCCAGCAGGAGCTGCTGGCGGCGGGCTACGAGAGCGAGATCTACAAGGTGCAGAGCATCGAGCAGGCGGCGGTGTTCATGCGGAACGCGGCCGACCTGCTCGAGAGCGGCGAGCCGCGGGCGGCGACGGCGCCGGAGCAGCAGGCGCTCGCGGCGCTCTACAAGGCGCTGAGCGATCTCGAGCATCTGATCTCGCAGAGCGAGTCGAGCAGCTCGAAGAAGAAAGCGGAGGAGATCCGCCAGGCGCTCGAGCTGGCGCAGAAGAAGGCGCGTGAGAAAGCGAGGGAGAAGCAGGAGGAGCGTGAGAAAGCGCTCGAGGAGGAGAAGGGCAAGCTCGAGGAGTTGAAGGAACGGCAGAAGCAGCTCAACGAGCAGATGGCCAAGCAGGCGAAGAGTCAGGAATCGAGCGAGAGCTCGAGCGAGAGCAGCTCGCAGGCGTGCTCGCAGATGGGTTCGCAGCAGAAGGGGCTTAGCGGCGAGACGAAGGCGGCGGCGCAGCAGCTCGACCAGATGGCGAGGCAGGACCCGAACCTGAGCAGCACAGCGCCGAAGAGCGCCGAGAAGGCGAGCGAGAAGATGGATGAGGCGGCCGAGCAGCTCGACGAGGCCGACGCGAAGGAGGCGCTCGAGAAGGGCCGCGAGGCCGAGCAGCTCCTCGACCGGGCGCTGCAGGAGATCAAGCAGGCCGAACAGCGCAACGTGCAGGACGCGCTCGAGCGGCTGGCCAGGGACCTCGACGAGGCGGCGCGCGAGCAGGGCGAGCTCAAGGAGAAGACGGGTGAGGCGCCGGCCGGGTCGGAAGAGCTCAAGAAGGCGACCGGGCAGCAGAAGGAGCTGAAAGAGACGACCGACGATCTTGCCAGCGACGCCGAAGGTCTGACGCCGCGGGTCAGCGAGGAGAATCCCGCCGCCGGCGAGAAGCTCGGCGAGGCGTCGGGGAAGCTCTCGTCGGGCGAGATCCAGGAAGCGATGGAGAGCGCGGCGGAGAGGATGTCGTCGGCGGGCGGCGCGGCGGCGGGGTCGAGCCAGGAAGAGGCGAAGCAGGGGCTTCGCGAAGCGGCGAACCTGGCGAGTGAGGCGCTGCGGGCGATGTCGAAGACGGAGAAGGAGAAGCTTCTTGAGGCGATCGCCAAGGCCAAGGAGGCGCTCTCGCAGCAGCGCGGGGTGAACCGCGCGGCCGAGGAGATCGCGGCGGACCCGACGCCGAGCGCGTCGCAGAAGGAGGCCAAGGCGAAGCAGCTTGGCGATCGGCAGGCCGGGGCGCGGCGAGTGACGGAGGAATTGATCGAGGGGCTCACGGAGCTGGCCAAGGGCGAGAAGTACAAGCCGGAGACGAAGGAGTTCCGCGACGCGCGGCGCGAGATGGACATGGCGAAGCGCGACCTCGACGAGGGCAACCTGACGAACGCGGCGGCCTCGGGCCAGCTCGCGGCGGAGCGGCTCACGAAAGGGCTCGAGAAGCTGCAGCAGCTCTACGGGCAGGTGCTGCTCGACGACCTGGCGCAGGCGATCCGCGAGGCCGACCGCCTCGCGCGCGACCAGGAGCGCGTCAAGGAGGAGACGGCGGAGATGAAGGCGAGCGCGCCGACGGAGACTGAGAAGGCGAAGGCCGCGCTCAAACAGAAGTGGGTGGGCGACGACGCGGCGGCGCTCGAGGACAAGGTCGGAAGCCTCGTCGAGCAGGCGGAGACGTCGGACAGCGAGGCGCGCGGGCGCCTGGCTCAGGCCGAGGCGACGCTGGCGGCGGAGGCGCTCGAGACGGATCTCGACGAGAGCCGTGAGGACCTCGAGGCGGGCCGCGCGGCGGACGCGGAGCCGAAGCAGGGGCGGGCGGTCGAGGCGTTCAAGGAGGCGAGGGCCGACCTCGAGCGTGCCTACAAGATCCTGACGACGTCGGAGCTCGAGCGGCTCTGGGAGGCGACCGAGCAGCTCGGCAAGCTGAGCGAGGAGCTGGCGCGGATGCGTGAGGCGACCGAGGCGCCAAGCGGCGAGCAGAAGGAGGGCATGGCCAAGGCGCTGAGCGAGCAGGCGGAGAACATGTCCGACATGCAGGGCACGGAGGCGTCGCGGTCGGCCTTGAGCGCGGCGGCGCAGGTGATGCACGGCGGGCGAGCGCACGGCCGGGAGCCGTTCACGCGGGAGGCCGACCGGCTCGAGTACGTGCACGAGCAGGTGACGCAAGCGATCGGCGAGCTCGTCAAGCGGATCGACGTTTTGGTCAAGGCGCGCAAGATCCTGTTGCCCAAGGACGAGACGTGCCCGCCGCAGTACCAGGCGCTCGTCGAGTACTACTACAAGGTGCTCTCGGAATTCTAACCCGGCCGCGCACGCGGCCGCCACCGACCGGGGAGATCATGGCGCTTCGTTTCGCAGGCCCGATGCCGTTGGCGCTCGTTGTGCTCACGGTGGTGCTGTTCGTGGCGCTGCTGGTGCTTGCGTACGTGCGCACGACGGCGCCGGTGCGGCGTTGGACGCGGGGGTTGATGATCGGCATCCGGTTCGTGACGTTTGCCGTGGTGGTCTTCTGCCTGCTCGAGCCGCAGCGCGCGGTGCCGTTAGGCCGGGACGACGGGCCGCTCGTGGCGGTGCTGATCGACACCTCGCTGAGCATGGGGATCAAGGACGCGGCGGACACGCGCATCCACACGCTTCGGGAACTGCTCGAGACGAAGCCGTTCGAGGCGCTCGAAGAGGGGCTGTCCGTCGAGTATTTCGGGTTCGATCGCGCGGTGCGGCGGCTGGAGAACCCGCTGGGGCCGCCGATCGAGGGCCAGCGGACGGACTTCGCCACGGCGCTCTCGTTCCTGCGGGAGACGGCGCGGCGGCGGCGCGTGGTGGGGGCGGTGCTGTTCAGCGACGGGCGCGACACGAGCGGGCGCGACGCGACGCGCGCGGCGGAGGCGCTCGGGCATCGGGACGTTCCGGTCTATGCGGTGCCCGTCGGGACGGCGACGGAGCTCAAGGACGTGCGGGTGGACGGTGTGGCGACGAACAAGAGCGTGTCGAAGGACGCGACGGTGACGGTGCGGGCGACGGTGTCGCAGTCGGGCTACACGGGGCGCACGGTGCCGGTGTTCCTGATGCGGGGCTCGTCGAGCATCGTGGCGCGTCAGATGGTCACGTTCGCCGAGGGGCCGCGGGCGGTCGAGTTCGAGCACACGCCTCGGGGCGCGGGGATCCATTCGTATCGGCTCTTCATCCCGCCGCTTTCGGACGAGCTGGTCGAGGCGAACAACGAGCAGCCGTTCATCGTCAACGTCGAGAACCGCAAGCTCAAGGTGCTGTACGCGGAGGGGACGGGCCCGTGCGCGTACGGCCCGTGGGAGTTCGAGGCGCAGTATCTCGTCGCGGCGCTCGAGGAGGACGGGGACGTGGAGGTGACGTGGATGCTGGGCTTCGAGCGTGACGCGCGGCCCGACCTCGGGGTCTATTCGGTGAACCATCCGGTGTACGGGTGGCCGCGCAGCAAGAAGGCGCTGTTCCAGTACGACGTGCTGATCATCAGCGACGTGATGCTGGACAACTTCACCGAGGACGATTTGGATCACATGGTGGAGTTCGTCACCGAGCACGGCGGGGGTTTCATCATGATCGGGGGCATCACGTCGTTCGGCCGCGGCGGGTGGGACGAGACGGTGGTGGACAAGATCCTGCCGGTGGACATGGAGGGCGAGCTCGACGTGGACAATCCGGAGTACTTCAAGTGGCAGGTGACGCCGGAGGGAATCACGCACCCGCTGATGCAGATTGACGAGGACGCGGTGAAGAACCGGGTGATCTGGGAGCGCATGCCGCACTTCTACGGGGCGAACCGGGTCGTGCGCGGCAAGCCGGGGGCGATCGTGCTCGCCGTGCACCCGAGCCGCGAGAACGTCTTCGGCAAGCACCCGATGTGCACGGTGCAGGAGATCGGCAAGGGCCGGACGATGGCGTTCTGCCCGGACACGACGTGGCACTGGGGGCAGGACTTCGAGACGATCTGGGGCGAGCAGGGCGTCGGGGGCGACTACGACAACCGGTACTACAAGAAGTTCTGGAAGAACGCGATTCGCTGGCTCGCGCACTACCGGGCGGAGATTCCGAAGAAAAACGTCACGGTGCAGACGGAGCGGTCGAGCTACGCGCTGGCGCGGCCGGTCGAGGTGACGATCAAGGTGCTCGACGACAACTTCGACAACATCCCCGACGCGCAGGTGCGCGCGGCGCTGTGGCGCGACGGGCGGCGTGTGCGCGAGCTGGCCGTGCGCTACAGCGCGGCGGCGAAGGGCTACGTTGCGTCGTTCGAGGCCGAGCGTGAGGGGCGGGCCGAGGTGCGCGTGCAGGCGACATACGAGGGCAAGGCGGTGGGCGAGGACAGGGCCGTGCTGGCGTTCCATCGCGATAACGTCGAGTACCGCGACTACCGGGTGGATCCGGAAGCGCTCGGGGCGCTCGTCGAGTCCACGGGCGGCAGGCTCGTGAGCGCCGGGGAGCTCGGCGGGGTGGTGCGGGAGTTCCGCACGCGGGCGAAGCAGACGGCGGCGACGGTTTTCGAGGACGTGTGGGACGTGCCGCTGATCTGTGCCGCGCTGCTGGTGCTGCTCGCGGCGGAGTGGATCTACCGGCGCAGGCGGGGGCTGGCGTGATGTGGCGGGCGGCGTCGAGCGCATTGGCGGCATGGCTGCTCTTCGTCGTCGTGCAGCCGCTTGCCTTCGGGCAAGGAAACGGGCCGTCGCTGCGGCGGGTCGAGGGCGAGGCGCTGCCCGAGCAGACCGAGGCGGAGGCGAAGGCGCAGGCGGAGTTCGTGCGGCTGGCGCAGGCGAAGGCGTATGGCGAGGCGGAGAAAGTGCTGCGCGGGCTGCGCGACGCGCAGGAGGCGCCGGGGCCGCTCAACATCCGCGTGGATTCGAATACGTTCTACGGCTCGCTGCAGACCGATCAGGCGGTTTCGATTCTGATTCTGCTGCTCGACTCGGTGGATGCGCGCACACGCGAGCCGGCGGTGCGCATCCTCGGGTATCGCCAGGCCCACGTTGCGGGCGGGCGGGTGCTCGAGCTGCTCGACGATCCGAGCCCGCGCGTGCGGCAGGCGGCGGCCAGCACGCTGGGCCGGCTGGGCGTGCGCAAGGCGGTGCCGAAGATCAAGGCATTGCTCGAGAGCGATGACGTGAACATCGCGTATGGGGCGGCGGACGCGCTCGCGTCGTTCGGCGACGTGTCGCTGGCGCCGGCGCTGATCGCGCGGTACCGTCGGGCGGGGCCGGAGTTGAAACGGCGGCTCATCTACCCGATCGGCCGGTTCAAGACCGACGAGGTGAAGGAGATGCTGCTGGGGATCGTCGAGGACGGGTCGCCGGAGGAGGTTTCGAACGCGATCTGGCCGCTTTCGCAGTTCGAGGACGAGCGGATCGTGCCGCTGCTGCTCAAGCGTCTCGAGACGGCCGATGCCGAGCGGGGTGAAGCGTACCCGCTCGTCTCGGCGCTGGGGCGGTCGAAGGACGCGCGCGCGTATGCGGCGCTGGTGGAGTTGCTGGAGTCGGGCGAGGAGAACGTGCGGGGCCAGGCGGCGTACGCGCTGGGGCAGTTGGGCGACCCGAAGGCGGTGCCCGTGTTGATCGCCACGCTCGAGAAGACGAAGGACTCCTCGCGCCGCCAGATCCTGCAGGCGCTGGGCATGCTGGGCACGGACGAGGCGATGGAGGTGTTGCTCGAGGAGCTCAAGACAGCCGACGCGAACACGCGCAGCTCGATCTTCTACTCGATTGCTCGCTCGGAGAATCCGCGCGTCATCCCGGTGCTGATGGAGGCGCTCGACGACGAGAACGACAACCTGCGGCAGAGCGCGTGCCGCGCGCTGGGCCGGCTGCGGGTGAACGAGGCGGTGCCGAAGGTGGCTGAACTGCTCAAGGACAAGGCGCAGTATGTGCGGTATGCGGCGGCGGCGGCGCTGGGCCAGATCGGGGATCGCCGCGCGCTCAAACCGCTCATCGAGGCGTCGAAGGTGGAGACGGAGAAGCTGCCTAAGGACTGGATGATCCTGGCGATCGCGCAGATCAATCGCTACAAGGAGCCGGTGAGCCTCGAGGAGATGCTGGAGCGGATCGGCCAGGCGCACAGGGTGCTCTGGACACGGACCGACGAGGAGGACGCGGACCTCGAATGGATCGGGCTGGAGAACGAGTTCGTTGTCTTCTTCGACACGAAGCTCTACACTGTGCGGGACTTTCGCGACGCGCTCGACACGGCGGGCGTGGGCGAGGTGACGGTCAACGTGCTGCACTTCGCGCCGGACCGGGTGTGGATCGGCACGACGAAGGGGCTGTTCGCCTACACGCGGCTGACGCGCACGCTCGAGCAGTACGCGGTGGCCATGCGGTACGTGGACGCGGACGTGACCGCGGTGAGCGGCGACCGGGGCGCGGTGGTCGTCACGGTCGAGGCGGGCGGCGAGACCGAGCGCTACCGCTACGACCCGAAGGCCGACGCGTGGTCGGCGGTGGAATAGGCGCGCCAGACACACCCCGTGCAGGGGAGGCATGCCATGCCGGGTGAGGCGTTGAACCTCCGGATTGGGCCTGCGGGATGGTCGTACGACGACTGGGAGGGGGTGGTGTATCCGGCGCCCAAGCCGAAGGGGTTCGATCCGCTCGCGTATCTTTCGCGGTACTTCGACGTGATCGAGATCAACAGCACGTTTTACCGGCCGCCGGCGGCGCGGGCGGCGGCGAGCTGGGTGCGCCGGACCGGTCATAACGCGCAGTTCAAGTTTACGCTGAAGCTGTACCAGAAGTTCACGCACGAGCGGCGCGGGATCACCGAGGAGGACGAGACGGCGTTCAAGTCGGGCATCGAGCCGATCGTGGAGGCGGGCAAGCTCGGGTGCGTGCTGATGCAGTTTCCGTGGTCGTTCAAGTACTTTCCTGAGAACTCGCTCTACCTCAAGCGGCTCGTCGAGCGGTTCGCCGATTATCCCCTGGTGCTCGAGGTGCGCAACGCGTCGTGGGACAACGAGGTCGTCTACGAGCTGTTGGCCCAGCGCGGGGTGGGCTTCTGCAACATTGACCAGCCGGCGTTCCGGAACCAGTTGCGGCCGACGCAGCTTGCGACGAGCGGGGTGGGCTACGTGCGGCTGCACGGGCAGAACACGGAGAGCTGGTTCAAGGAGGACGCGGGCCGGGACGAGCGGTACAATTACTACTACTCGATGGAGGAGCTCAAGCCGTGGGTCGAGCGGATCCGGGCGGTGGTTGAGGAGACGAAGGAGACGTACGTCATCACGAATAACCACTTCCAGGGCCAGGCGGTGGCGAATGCGCTGCAGTTGCAGTTTCTGGCGCGCGGCGGGTGCGTGCCGACGCCGCTCTCGATGCACGACCGGTTTCCGGAGCTGAAGGGGATCTCGACGACGCAGGCGCCGCAGGCGAAACTCTTTTGAGTCGTATGTAACCCTTTCAGGGTATGGCTTTGTTGTGCGTGGATTCTCCCAGGGTTGCGCTTCGACCCTCGACGGGCTCGGGTCGAAGCTGACCCTGGGCTTTTCTATTCGGCCCTTTCAGGGCGAGGGTTGACGGTGACAGGATTGGCGTTGGCGTTCGTGGGCTTGTGCCGTACGCTGTTGGCTGTGCTGGGATGTATCGTTGGAGGTGGGCACGATGAAGATGATAACCGGGGCGATCCTGATCCTTGCCGGATTCGTCGGCATTGGATTTGGCAGCATGCGCGACCTATTTGACAGGGGAGTGCCGACTCTATTGGGGCTCGCATTCCTGGTGGCCGGCGTGGCGTATCTCATTGTCGGCACAATCAGTGACGGGAAGAAGAAGTAGCGCGTCTGCACTTTGGGCGAGTGTGGCCGGGAGGCGTTCCTGTTGGCGCAACGGTCTTGACCGGGCGTGGGGGGCGTGAAAGACTCGGGCCGGATTCCAGCGAGGAGGTTGCGAGGCATGGGACGAGGTCCGGGTGAGGCGCGGTTTTCGGTTTCGGACAACGTGGTCGTGGCGGGCAACCGGCACATCGAGCTCGAGGTGGACATTCACCGGCGGCTGTCGCCGCGCCGGCTGATGGACGTGCGCGTGGGCCGCTGCGTGGCCGACGACGACTACGGCTACCGGCTGACGCTCGCGGAGCCCGCGCGGACGAGCCTGGGCGCGGAGCTCGTGGATTTCTCGACGCGCTGCCGGCCGGAATCGTTCGTTGAACTGACCTTCACCGGGCGGCTGCGGTTTCCGGGCCGCGGGGCGCCGGACGACCTCTATCTTACCCAACGTTTCTTCATTCCTGCCGACGAGCCGTGGCTGGAGGAGACGATCACTTTGCACAACGGGAGCCGGCGCACGTACGCCGTGCGCGACGTGGCGTTCGGGTTCCGCAAGCGGCTTGCGGACGCATCGGGCGGCGCCTTGGTGGCCGAGCTGCAGGGGGCCGAGTTGCGCTCGCTGCCGTTCCAGCGGCGATGGGGACTGCGCGTTGATCGCGGGCGGGAGCTGTTCACGGCGCTCGAGCTCGCGGCGTCGAAGCCCGGCCGGCTGCCGGACTATGCGGCCGAGGGGTGGAGCCTTGGCGACGGGCGGCGCGGGCTGCTCGTGCTGAAGCACAAGGCGGCTTCGATCGAGTTCAGCGTGCTCAAGGCGGAGCGGCACCGTCGCGCGCGCGTGCTGCGGTTCGGCGGTGCGGGCCTCTACCGGGGCGATCCGGAGGAAGCGTGCGTGCTTGCGCCGCGTTCGTCGTTCGCGTTCGGCACGACGCGCACCGTGTTGTTCCGGGGCGACTGGATGGAGGCGTGCCGCCTGTTTCGCGAGGCGATGGACGAGCGGGGGCACGTCGCGCCGCCGGGCTACAGGCCGAAGCTGTTCTGGAACGTGCTGTACAACCTCGGGTGCGAGCTCGACAAGCCGCCGAAGCCGGCGTACACGCGTGCGCAGCTCGACGAGGAGGCGGCGCGGGCACAGGCGGCGGGCTGCGAGACGCTGTACCTCGATCCGCGCTGGGACACCGTGATGGGCTCGACGAAATGGGACACGCAGCGGCTCGGGGCGATGCGCCGCTTCGTCGAGCGGATGCGCGCGACGTACGGCCTGGATGTAGCGCTCCACACCATGATGAACACGCACAGCGAGAGCGAGTACGCGGGACTGTACCGCACGACCGAAGGCGGCGAGATCAACAAGTGGGACGACATGCTCGCGATGCCGTGCACCTCGACGAGGTGGGTGGATGAAAAGGTGAAACGGTTATGCACGCTTGCGCGCGATAGGGCGAGCTGGCTCATGATTGATTTCACCGATTTCGTGCCCGGCACGGAGTGCCATGATCCGGCGCACGGCCACGTGGTGCCGTCGAGACGCATCGATCATGCGAACGGGCTGCTGCGTCTCTACCAGGGCGTGAAGGAGACGTATCCCGACGTGGTGCTCGAGGCGCACGACCGGATTCGGTCGGGGACGCAGGACTGGCATCCGATGCATTTCCAGCACGGGCTGCCGGGGAGCTTCGACGAGCTGTGGGGCTTCGAGCTGATGTGGGACTGCATGGATGATCTGACGTCGGGGCGCGGCGAGACGCTGTACTACTACAACCTGTGCTACTCGATCCCCATGTACCTGCACATTAACCTCGACAAGGACAACGAGCATCTCGTGCTGTTCTGGTGGTATGCGTCGGTCGTGCGGCGGCTGGGGATCGGCGGGCTGACCGACACGAGATCCGAATACTTCAGGAAGCTGAAAGCGGCAGTCAGGACGTATAAGCGGCTGCGGCGCTTCTATGCGCATGGTGTGTTCTGGGGGATTGACCCGCACGCGCACGTGCACGTGCTGACGGGGCGCGGGGCGGTCATCAACCTGTTCAACGTCGGTACGCGGAAGAAAACGATGCGGCGGACGCTCGACCTCGCGCGCGTCGGGCTCGAGCCGACGAAGGGCCTCCGCGTCGAGGGGGCCGAGTGGTCGCTCAAGGGCACGCGGCTGAGCGTCCGGGCGTCCGTGCCTCGGATGGCGCCGCACCTCGTCGAGGTGAGGGTGTAAAGCCGGAACTGCTGAGGCCGGTTTCACGACGGGGAGGCGTTGTTTTCCCGGACTCGAAAAGGGTTTCGGCTCAAGGCGGCTCACCCGTATAATGCGGCCCGATCCAATGAGACCCGTAACGAAGCAGTGATTCGACTATGGCTGATATTGCCCGACAGCTTGAGATGATTCAGCGCGGCGCGGACGAGGTGGTGCCGCTCGACGAGATGGAGCGGAAGCTGAAGCAGGCGGCGAAGTCCGGGACGCCGCTGCGGATCAAGTACGGCATTGATCCGACGACGCCGGACGTGCACATCGGCCACCTCGTGCCGGTGCAGAAGATGCGGACGTTCCAGGACCTGGGGCACGTCGGCGTGATCATCATTGGCGACTACACGGCGCAGATCGGGGACCCAACGGGGCTCGACGAGTCGCGTGCCGCGCTGAGCCGCGAGGCCGTGCGCGCGAACGCCGAGCGCTACGTCGAGCAGCTCGGGGCGGTGCTGAATCTCGACACGAAGCACCTGGAGGTGCACTACCAGACCGAGTGGTTCGGCGAGATGGTGCTGCAGGACGTGATCGAGCTGCTGGCGAAGTTCACGTTTGCGCAGATGATGGCGCATGACACGTTCCGGCGCCGGTACGAGGAGGGGCTGCCGCTGTCGCTGCACGAGTTGATGTACCCGGTGCTGCAGGCGTATGATTCGGTGGCGATCGAGGCCGACGTCGAACTGGGGGCGACAGAGCAGAAGTTCAACATCCTGCTCGGGCGGGACCTGCAGCGTCTGTATGGTCAGGAGCCGCAGGTGGCGATTCTCAACCCGATCCTGGTCGGGACCGACGGCGTGAACAAGATGAGCAAGAGCCTGGGGAACACGATCGCCATCGGGGACGCGCCGGGCGAGAAGTTCGGCAAGGTGATGTCCATTCCCGACGGGATCATCGCCAACTACTACGAGTTCGCGACGGACTGCACGCTCGAGGAGCTTGCGGAGGTCAAGCAGAAGCTGGCGGCCGGCTCGGTCAACCCGCGTGACCTCAAGTTCGAGCTTGCCCGCCGCATCGTTGCCCGCTTTCACGGCGACGACGCGGCAGGCGCTGCCGGCGAGGAGTTCGAGCGCGTTTTCAAGCAGAAGAAGGCGCCGGCGGACATGTTGCAGTACCCTGTTGTTCCCGAAGCGTTGCAGGACGGGCGGCTGAGTCTGGTGAGCGCCATGGTCTCGACAGGGGTGGCGGCGACGAACAGCGAGGCACGGCGAGTCATCGCGCAAGGTGGCGTGTCGCTGAACGAGGAGCGTATCCTGGATCCGTACTACACCTGGGTCCCAGCCGGTGAGGATGTGCTGAAGGTGGGGAAGCGGCGATTTGTGCGTGTCATCGTCGTGGACGGGCGTGGGTAACGGGTAAGCCTCGAAGGGGCGTTTGAGAGGAGCCACGGGCGCAAGGGCCTGTTGAAAAACTCGGTTTATGTAAGCCCTTCAGGCTATGTTTTGGTTTGTTGCGGGCGCCCTGTACCCAGGGTGGCGCTTTGCCCCTCGCCGAGCTCGGGGCAAAGCTGACCCTGGGCTGTTCTATGGAGCCCCTTTGGGGCAAAGGTTCTGGGCAGAGCTTCGAAGACCAAGGGCGGACTTTTTCAACAGGCCCGCAAGCCCGTGGAGCATGGAGCCGGCAATAACGGATTAGAGCCCCGCCAGGGGCGATTGAGGCGCATTGCGAAGAATTCAGTCGCCCCTGAGGGGCTCTGGCCAGTCGGCCGTTCGCGGTTCCACGGGCTCGCGCCCGAGGCTACTCCCAGTCGCCGCTGGCGCGGCTCATGACGTTCAGATAACAGGCTTCGACTGCGGAAGGAGAGAAACTTGCCTGCGCAGGCAAGCGTTCTCGCGTAACTGGGAAACGGAGGACAGGGGAGCGATGGGTCTTCAGGAAGAGGTCAGAGCAAAAGAGGCGCGGGTGCGGGCGTTTCTCGACGAGCGAAAGTACGATGCGCTCGTGCTGACGACGCAGGCGAATTTTGCGTGGGTCACGGGCGGCGGGGACAATCACGTCGTGCTGGCGGCGGACGCGGGCGTGGCGTCGGTCGTGATTACGCGCGAGGGGAAGTACGTGGTGACGAACACCATCGAGGCCGGGCGCATCATGGCCGAGGAGATCGCGGCGCCGGGCTACGAGCTCAAGGTGGTGAACTGGTTCGAGGCGGATGCGGGGGCCGAGGTGGCGCGGCTCACCAAGGAGCTCAAGGTGGCGTCGGACACAGGGGTCGCGGGCTCGACGGTCGAGGCGGGCGGGATCACGGCGCTACGCGCGTCGCTCACGCCGGAGGAGATGGACAAGTATCGCTGGCTGGGCGCGCATACCGAGCAGGCCTTGAGCGCGGTGTGCAAGGGACTGAAGCCGGGGGTAACGGAGAACGAGGTTGCGGGTCGGCTTGCGGAGTTGCTCTACGCGAAGGGGATCGCGCCCGTTGTGCTGCTGATCGCGGCCGATGAGCGGATCGAGAAGTACCGGCATCCGATCAATACCGACAAGAAGGTCGAGCGGTGCGTGATGGCCGTTGTGTGCGCGCGGCGCTGGGGGCTGATTGTCTCGTGCACGCGGCTGGTGCATTTCGGGGCGTTGCCCGCCGAGCTGCGGCGCAAGCACGATGCGGTGGTGCGGGTGGATGCGGCGTTCAACCTGAGCACGACGGTGGGCGCGCCGCTGGGCGAGATTTTCGCCGCGGGGCAGAAGGCGTACGCCGACGCGGGCTTTCCCGACGAGTGGCGGCTCCACCACCAGGGCGGCTCGACGGGCTATGCGGGCCGGGACGTCGTCGCCACGCCGGGCGAGACGGCGAGGGTGCAGGTCAATCAGGCGTTTGCGTGGAACCCCTCGATCACGGGCACGAAGTCGGAGGACACGGTGCTGGTGACGGAGGCGGGCCTCGAGTGGCTGTCGCTTTCGCCGGAGTGGCCGATGCTCGAGGTGGAGTTCAAGGGCGAGACGGTGAGGCGCGAGGACATTCTAGTCGTCTGAGCCGGATTCGGCGTCCGGGGACGGGGCATCAGCCGGTTCGGCCGCTTTCGAGTGGATGGCCTCGGCGCGCGCCTCGTATTCCACGGCCTTCTCTTCCTTGCCGGCCTTCCTGTAGGTCGCTGCGATCTGCTCAAGCGCGGACGCCGTGAGCCAGTGCTGGGGCCCCAGTGCCTGCTCGAAGATGCCGAGCGCCTCTTCGTGAAGGGCCTCCGCCTTCGCGTCGTCGCCCTGGGCAACATCAACACGTGCGAGGTCTATCAGACACCAGGCAGCACAGGGGTGTTGCGCGTTGAAGTAGTCTTCCGTGAGCGTCCTGGCGCGTTCCAGGAGCGATCTTGCTTCATCGTACTTGCCGTCGCTTGTGGCGGCCACCGCCAGGGACCTCAGGCCTCGGGCCGTTGTCGTCGGGTCGGCGGCGGCTGAGTCGTCCTGCGCCAGGGTCTCACGCGCCTGCGTGGAGAGCGCCTTGGCCTGCTCGGGGTTGCCCAGCTCGCGACGCGCTCTCGCCAGGTCGGCGCGCGCGCACGCCGTCTGGTGTGCGTCCCGGCCGAATTCGGTCTCGTAGAAGGGCAGCACTTTCTCGAGCAGCGCCGCGGCGCGCTCGTGCTGCTGCGTGTGGGTGTAGAGGCTTGCCAACTCCAGCCGGGCGCCGGCGATTTCGTAGTCCCATTCGCCGGCGGGAAGCCCTTCCATGATCTGAACTGCACGTTCGAGCGGGGAGCGTGCCTTGTCGTACTGGCGCCACTCCAGATACGCTTCCCCCACGTCGGTCAGCGCGCAGGCCAGGTCTGCCTGGTCGCTGTTCGGGATCGCTTCGAGCACCTGGAGCGCCCGTGTGTAATAGGAAAGCGCGTCGTCAACCCGGCCGTAGTGCGCGGCGAACCGGCCGCCTCCTCTCAGCGCTCCGGCGTAGTCGGCGCTGTCGTCGCCGCAGAGCTTTCGCCTGATCTCGAGCTGTCTCGAGAACGTGCTCTCGGCTTCTTCGTGCTTGCCTTGATCGCCGTAGAACCACGCCCGGTCCCAGAGGGCGTTGGCGAACTCGACGCTTTCCTCGCCGTGAAGCTTTCGGTAGATGACCAGCGCGCGGTCGAGATACCCCTGCGCGGTGTCGTACTTCTGCTGATCCTTGTAGAAGCGGGCAATGTGCTGGAGGGCGCCGGCGAAGTCTTCGCTTCGCTCGCCGTGGAGCTTCCGCTCAATCTCGAGGGCACGTACGTGGCAGGCCTCGGCCTTGTCATGCGCCTGCTGGCGCTCGTAGAGCCAGGCAAGCCCGTACACGGCCTGGAGGTACTCGGCGCTCACCTCGCCGTGGAGCTTGCGATTGACCTTGAGGATGTGGGCATGGCACACGCGCGCTTTCTCGTACTTTTCCCGGCGCTCGTAGAGCCAGGCGAGTTCGTGCAGGGTGTCGGCAAGCTCGGCGCTCAGGTCGCCGTGGCACTTGCGATCAATGGCCACGGCGCGTCTGAGCAGCGCTTCCGCCTCATCGAGCTTGCCTTGCTGCTCGCGCAGCGCGGAGTAGTCCTGGAGGCAATCAGCGACATGCTCGCTTTCCGGCCCGACGCTCTTCTCGAGCATCTCGAGGCATTGGGCGTAGGTCGCCGCCGCGTCGTCGTAGCGTTCCTGGTATGAGTAGACCAGGGCGAGCAAGCTGAGATCGAACGCCACCTCCTCGTGCTCGGGCCCGTAGGCCTTGGTGTCGACGGCCACGGCCCGGCGCGCGAGCCGTTCGGCCTCGTCGTATCGCTCCTGCATCCCGCAGATCGATGCGAGGCGGTACAACACCAAGGCAAGATCGGGGCGATACCTGTCATCCGCCTTCTCGAGGATGGCGAGTGATCGCCTGTAATATGACGCCGCCTCGTCAAGCTTCCACTGGTTTTCGCAGTACCAACCGAGCGCGCGCAGGTCGCCGGCGACCTCGACGTGTTGGGGGCCGTAGACGTGCTGATCGATGGCGTACACGCGTGCGTAGAGGCGTTCGGCCTCCTCGTATTGCTCCTGGGCTTCCTTGATGGTGGCGAGGCAGTCGAGCACCAGCGCGGTGTCGAGATGGTACGGGTTCGAGGCGCTCTCGCGGATCTTGAGCGCCTGTTTGCAGGCGGCCTCGGCGTCGTCGTAGCGCTCTTGGGCCACGTAGACGCGGGCCAGGTTGGTGAGGCGCGTGGCCAGTTCGGGATCGTTGGGCCGCAGGGAGCTCTTGATGCCGGAGATCCCTCGTTCGAGCAGTGGCTCGGCCCTGTCGGACTGTCCCATCTCGTAGTAGAGCACGCCGAGGTCGTTGTAGTCTGTGCTTGCCGCCGAGCTGTCCGCGCCGTGCGCTTTCGTGTCAATGGCCAGGGCGCGTCTGAGGAGCGGCTCGGTCTCGGCATAGCGGCCCTGGTCCGCATAGAGGGCGGCCAGGGCGCGCAGCGCCGGGGGCCGTCTCGGGTCGTCGGGGGCGTATTTTTCTTCTGCCACGGCTACGGCCCGCTCCAGGAGGGGGCCGGCCGCCTCATGATCGCCGAGGTTTCTGTACACGCCCCCCAGCTCGTAGAGGAGCATCACGAACAGGTCGCCGTCTTTGCCCTGGGCCGATTCGAGAATCTGCAGGCTGCGTTTGAGCAGGTCAAGCGCCTCGAAATACTTGCCCAGCTCGAGGCGTATGCGCCCAAGGGTACGCATGCACACGGCGGCGTTGCGGTGGTTCTCGCCGAAGCGTCTGGTTGCCGCCTCGAGGGCCTTCTCCGCACGCGCCTCGGCGTCCTCGTAGCGGCCCTCGTCGTAGAGCGCCTCGGCTTCCGAGTTCAGGCGTCGCCAGGCTTCCTCGTCCGACCGGGACTGCAACCGGAGGACGAGCACTGCGACCAGCAGCGCCACGATGGCGAGCCAAATCCAGACCCAGGCTCTCATGCTATGCCTCACTCGTGCCGGCACCGAACGCGAACCGGGCGCGGCGGGCGGCCGCGCCCGGCGTGGTGTGTTGGGCCCACGGTGATGTGTTGGGCGATCTTACTCCTCGGGTAGTTCGTCGCAGTAGATGATGGTTTCGTTGGTTTTGAGGCGATCGGTTGTGACTCTCTTGTTGCCGCGCAGGCGCCAGGAGAGTTCGTATTCGTAGTTGAAGTCGCCGTCGAGGCAGACGTACTCGATCTCCTTTTCGGGCGCCTCGTCGCGGGCGCGCAAGGTGACCTGCTGCGAGAGCGGCTTGCCGAACAGCGTGTAGTGCATGGTGGCGTCGACGTGGCGCACGTTGAGGTCTCTGAGCTCGTCGGGGTCGGCCTCGAAGCGGATGGTCCGGTACTGGGTGGGCGGGCTGATGCTGATCATGTAGTCGTCGGTGGTGCGCCAGGGCTGCTCGAAGGTGGCGCCGCCGAAGAAGCTCCAGCGGACGCGGTAGTCGAACTTGATCCACTCGGCGCGGTTGTCGTCGCCCTTCCAGCCGTAGACCATGCGGAAGTTGTTGGCGCTCTTGTCGAAGTTGGTGCGGTCGACCTTGAGCTCGTCGTAGGTCATGTCGCCATTGCCGTGCTTCTTGCGGATCTGGACGGTGACGTAGTTGATGAACTTGGTAAAGTCGTCGGCGTCCTGGCCGTCGAGTGAGACGAGGACCTCGCGCTGCTTGAAGACGGGGTCGTCGAGGTTGAAGGCCCTGAAGACGTCGGGGTCATTGAGGTAGCGGCGGAGGCCGCCGATGTTGCCGGTGAAGCGCGCGGGCTGCGAGTCGAGTGTGTACTTTTTCAGGTTGATGACCGTCTTGCCTGAGACCTTGATTTTGCGCATTTTATAGGAGGCGATCAGGGAGACGCCGGAGCTGAATTGCTGCTCCTCGCGGCGCGGGGTCGTCGTGCGGCTGGTGCCGCTGGTGCCGCTGGTGCCGGTGGTGGTGCCGCCAGCGCGAGTCTCGGGGTAGGGGGACCGGAGCCGGTCGCGTTCGACGGCGGCGGGCGAGCGCTCGCCGGGGCGCTCGAGGTCGCTGGCCGTGGGCCGGCGCGGCTCGGACGGCCCAAACGGCGAGGGCATCAGGTCGCTTGCGGGGCCCCCGCCCGTGCCGGCGTCGCCGCCGGTGGTGGTCGTCGGTGCGTCCGTGCCGCCGCCGGTGGGTATGGTCACGCCGGCGTCGCGGCACTCCTGAAGGAGCTCGTTGGCCCACCGTCTATCTTCTGTCTCACCGCTTAGATCTTCCCTGTCGGCTCGCCGGAGATACGATTGGATGTGTGAGACCGCATCGGCGGCCCGGTTGAGTTCGATGAGGCACTCAGCCACGCAGAGGGGCACGTCAGGCGTCCGGTTCATCTGTCCCGTGTCCTGCAGGCACGCCTGAAAATGCGGGAGCGCCTGCTGCCACTGGCTCAGCTGTACCTGACACTGACCGATGTTGTAGCGTGTTTGTGGCTGGGAGTGTATCGTGTTTGAGCGCTGGAACTCCGTGAGAGCCTGGCGGTAACGTCCAGCGTCGTAGTGCGTTCTGCCTCGCTCAAAAGCGGCCCGTGCTTTTTCCCTGTCGGCCGCGCTGATGGTTGGGGTCGTCGTGTCGTGGTCCGAGTCGGTGCCGGTCGGGAGGGCCATGGCGAGGCCGGACTCGGGCGGCCCGGCGGCGATCTCCACCGGCCACTCGACGAAGGGCGGCCCGGTGGGCGGCAGGCCCGAGCGCGTGCCGCTGGGCTGGCTGCGCCGCCGCGCTTCTTCGTCTTTCATGAACTTGACGGCGCGGTCGAGGTTGGAGTAGCTGCCGCCGGCGCCGGCCTGGGTCAGGGAGGTGAGGCTGGGCATGTCCTGGCGATCGAACATCTGCTGCATGAGCAGGCGCTGGGCCTCGGCGACGATCTTCTCCATGTTCTCGTCTTCGCCCTTCTGCTCGATCGTGATGGCGCCGTTTTTGACGAGATCCTGGAAGAGCAGGTCAATGTCGGCGCCGAACCAGGCGGCCTTGACGCCGGCCTGGAGCTGGTGGTGCTTGGAGATCTGCGACCAGTCGGCGGTGATTGTGGCCTCGAACGGGTTGCGGTAGCCCTTGTACTCCATCTCGAACATGACGGAGACCACCGACGTGGTCATCTCGAAGCTTTCCCAGAGCGTGGTGGCTCCTTCCTTCGTGAGGTCCATGGAGACGGAGCACTTGTGGCCCTCGTGCAGGGGGGCCTTGCCGATGGCGTGGATGGCGTGGACCATCTCGATTTTGCCGGGCGTTGCGGCCCCGCCCTCGCTCGGTTTGAATGAGTCGACCACGTAGTTGCCGGCCCGGTAGGTGATGGGCCCCACGAGCTTGGCGCCCGGCACGAGCCGGGCGAGCTCCTGCTCGGCCTCGCTCTTGTCCTCGTCGGAGACTTCGTAGGTGACGAGGAAGTGGCACCAGCCGCCGCCCTGGGCCTCGGTGATGCCGCCCTCGCCTTCCTTGGGCACGTTCTTGACGAACTTGAGAAGGCTGAACTGCGGCTTGCCGTTGGGGTGGCGGGCGAGGCTGGGCTTGTCGGGCAGGTAGTAGTACTTCTTCGGGTCCTTGAAGTCGCGGTAGCACTCGAGGTTGCCCGCCTTGACTTTCTCGTCGAGCAGGATCTCCTGGGCGGCCGCCCCGGCGGCCCAGAGCACGAGCACCACGAGGGCCAGTACACGAATCGTGTGCCTGTTCATGGGTCCATCTCCCTTATGGATTCATTCGCACTTCACGTGTCTACGATTTCTTCTTGGCAGCGGCGATCCTCTGCTCGAGGCGCTTGACATGGGCCTTATCGTGCGCCGTCATGTTTTTCAGGCCTGCTTTGAACGTGTTGACGTGCTTGAGCGCCTCGTCAGGTTTCTTGAGGGCGAGGAGGCACTCCGCCGCGTGCAGGTGCGCGGTAAAGATGTGCTGGGTCTTGTCCTCGCGGATGGTGTCCTCGAAGCGCCGGACCGCGTCATTGTACTTTTTTAGCCGCTGCAGGCAGCGGGCGATCATATAGGTGATCTTATAGTCGGGCCAGAATTGTTCGGCGTGCTGGAAGTCCCGCAGGGCGATTTCGTAGAGGCCCTGCTTGTAGGAGATCTTGGCCTGGTCGAAAAAACTCTTCGCCTTCAGGTAGTTTTCCTTCGTGCGCTTTTTCCCGGTTTTGGCGCCGAACTGGAACGCGCTGATGTACTCATAGGCGACAGTGGCCAGGGCGCCATTGGGATGTTCCTTCATGTAGCGCTCGTAGGTCGCGACCGCTGCGGCGAAGTCATACTGGTCGTGGTAGCAGGTCGCGATCGCCACGTACGCCTGCTCGCGAGCGAACGGCTGCTTGAGGTACTCATTGAAGGCCTTCACCGCCTCGGTCCACATCTGGGCGGCCGCGTACGATGTACCCGCATTGTAGAGCATCTCGCTGAACTTGTATTTTTGCCAGCCCTGCATGAAGAGCTTCGCGGCCTCGGTGTACTTCTTCTGCTCGATGAGTTTCGTCCCCTGGGTCCACAGCGCGGTCGCATCCTTGACCTTCTGGGGGTCGCGCTTGTCCTGTTGGTCGAGCGGCGGCCCGCCGTCGAGGTACTTCTTGACCTTCTTGCCAAGGTCGCTGGCTCCCTCGATCGCGAGGTAGCGGCGGAAGGCTTCTCGCTCTTCCTTCTTCTTGCCGAGGTTGCGATAGCACTCGGCCATGTGGACGTGGGTGAGGGTGAGCACCTGCGAGGATGGACAGGTCTTGAGGTATTTCTGGTAGCTGGCGAGGGCCTTTTCGAATTTCCCGGCATTGCGGTATGCCTGGCCGATGTTGTACTGGATGAGGGGGTCGGGATCGAGCGCGTAGGCTTTCTCGAGGTGCTTGGCGGCGTCTTCGTACCGGCGCTCCTTGTAGGCCTTTTCGGCGTCGTTCCAGTGGGGACGGGCCGCGTCCCGGTTCCCCTTGGTTTGCGGAAGGGCGTCGTGAAACGTCCAGAGTATCAGGAGTGTGACGCAGGTGATGAGACATACGATGCGGCTTTTCATAGCTGGCTCTCCCTTCTAGGCTGCCTCGAAAGGTTGCTTGTGCGTGCGGCTATGAGCGTGGGGCCTCTGCCGGGTGCGAGGGCGCCGGAGGGGACCACGTCGTAGAGATTCGGCTTTTCGGTTTCGCGGACTTTTTTGACCTTGGCCTCGAGTCGGCGGAGCCAGGCCCGGTATCGTTTTTCGTCGCTGGTACCCTTCACTTGTTTCTTGAACAGGTTGATGTGGTGTTCGGCGGTGTTGGGCATATTCATCTCGAGCAGGCACTCGACCGCCCGGAGATGGGCGTCGGGGTAGTTCTTTTCATCTTTGGCCAGCACGTCCTGGTACTGCTTGAGTGCATTCTTCCATTCCTGGAGCCTCTGGTAGCATCGGGCGATGTTGAAGGCCGTGCAGGGGTGGGGCAGCGTGTTCTGCGCGTTCTGGTAGCTCTTGAGGGCCTCGCGGTACCGCCCGGCCTTGTAGTGCTTGTCGGCTTGTGTGAAGAGCGCGGCCGCCCGCTTGCGCTTCTCCATCTGGTTCTGGGGCGTGTTGATGTAGTTGTTCGCTTCGGCGACGTACCGCCCCTTGGGGAATGCCTTGAGGTAGCGCTGCCAGGCGTCGCGGGTCTTGGTGACCATTCCCAGTGTGTCGTAGCAGCACGCGAGGAGTTCCCAGGCCCACTCCTTGGCGGCGGGTGTCTTGACGTATTGCTCGAAGACTTTCGCTGCTTCGTAAAAATCCCCATTGTCGAAGTAGGACAGCCCTGCGTTCCAGAGCATTTCGGGCATCTTGAACTTGTCCCAGCCCTGCATGTAGAGCTTGGCCGCCTCGCCATATTGTGTTTTCTTGCTGAGTTTCTTGGCCTGGTCGTGCAGGGCCTGCGCCTGCTTGACCTTTTCGGGGTCGCGCTTGTCCTGGGCGCTCGGCGGCTTGCCGGTCTTGATGCTGTCCTTGACCTGGTTGGCTAACGCTCTGTTCTTTTCGAGCTTGAGGTACTTCTCGAACACCTGGTTGGCTTCCGTGCGCTTGCCGACCCGTAGCAGGCACTCGCCCAACAGGACCAAGGACCGCGGGTCCGCCTTGGGATGGGCCTTGAAGTAACGCTTGTAGGCGTCGGCCGCCTCGTCGTACTTCTCCGCCAAGCGGGACAACGTGCCGATGGCGTGCAGGAAGGTGGGGTGCTGCCAGAGCTTGTAGGCCTTCTCGACCTCCTTTATAGCCTCCTCGTACTTGCGTTGCGCCTTGAGCTGTTTCGCGCGTTCCCAATGGGGCTTGGACGCGGCCGCGTTGCCCGTGTATGTGGGCTCGGCGGGCTTGTCGCTCTTCGTTCCGCTGGTATCCTGCGCCACCGCGCCCAGGCAGAGGGCTAAGGCAAGAATGGCGGCTATGATGGGAAGCACCGTACGAGTTTGCATAGTCGGACGCTCCCTTCTGATCGGTTCCATCGGCCATTTGCGTTCGTGGCTACGAGCGTCCGGTGCGTGCCGGGCGCGCATCCGCTGGAGGGGACGACGTCAGCGGGGTTGGGGTTCTCGGTGTCGCGGACCTTCTTGACTTTGGCCTCGAGCCGACGGACCCAACTGTCGAACTGCTTTTCGTACCGGGTCCCTTTGGCCTGCGATTTGAACAGGTTGACGTGCCATTCGGCCTTGTTGGGCATGTTGATCTCCAACAGGCACTCGGCCGCTCGGAGGCGCGAATTGAAATAGGAAGTGGGCCATAGGACGCGGTCAAGAAGCGTCAGTGCTCCCTCGAAGCATGTGAGCGCTTTCTTCCACTCCTTCAGGCCGACGTGGCACAAGCCGATGGCGTAAGTGGTGTTCGGGCTGGGCAAGATCTTCTCCGAGGCCTGGAACTCCTGTAAGGCCTGCTTGTAGCGTTTGGCCCGGTAGTGTTTCATGCCCTGGTTGTATCGCTTCAATGCCGCCTTCTCTTTTTCGAGGATGGTCTGGGGGGTATTGATGTACTTGGTCGCGTGCTGGGCGTACGCGCCGTTGGGGTGCGCCTGGAGGTAGCGCTGCCACGTGGCGCGTGTCTTGGTCACCATGCCCTGTTTTGCGTAGCACTCGGTCAGCACGAACCAGATCCACTCCGGCGCGCCGGGCATCTTGAGACGCTGCTCGAGCAGTTTTGCAGCCTCGTAGTTTTGACCCATTTGGTAGCGGATGAATCCGGCGCTGGAGAGCATCTCCGGCATCTTGTACTTCTGCCAGCCCTGCTCGTGGGCCTTGGCGGCTTCGGCGTATTTGCCCTGCCTGTAGTACATCTCCGCCAGCTTGTACTGGGCCTGGGCTTGCTTGACCTGCTGCGGGTCGCGCTTGTCCATGTCGCTGAGCGGCTTGCGCGCCTTGACGGCGGCGTCGATGTGGGGGATGAGGGCGCTGTTGGGCTTGAGTTCGGCGAATTTGGTATAGGCCGTTTTCGCTTCGTTGGTCCGGCGGCGCAGCAACAGGCAGTCGCCCATATAGAGGTGGGCGTTGGCGATGTCGCTCTTGTTCTTGCCGTCTTTGATGAACCGCTGGTAGGCGGTGATGGCCTTGTCGTAGCTCTTGGCCTTGCGGTAGCACTGGCCCATGTTCCAGAAGAGCTCCGCGTGGGCCGAGGCGTCGTAGGTCTGTTTGAAGAGTCGCGCGGCTTCCATGTACCGCCCCTGGAGGTACGCTGCTTCGGCCTGTGTGTAGAGCGCCTTGGCTTTCTCCACGTTGCCGCCGGAGGTTTGTGCCGGCGCGTCGCCGACGCAGAGGGCGAGGAGGGCGAGGAGAACGAGGACGATGGAGCTGATGACGCGTTTCTTCATAGGTACCGCCTTCTCATTGTCGGCCCTGCCGGAGCCATGCCGAGCGCAAGGCCCTCGTCGTGGGCGCGGATGCGGCGTGAGCTGCTGCCCTTCTTCTTTGCTTTCTTGATGTCGGCTTTGAGCTGGCGCGCCCAGGCGATGTTGGCCTGGGCGTTGGGCGCATAGGGGTCGGACTTGTACTCAAACTGCTGGACATGCTTGGCCGCGTCGTCGAACCGGTTCATTTTCAGGCAGCATTCGGCGGCGCGGAGGCGGATGTGGCCGTCGGCGGCCGTGGAGCGTTCTTTCAACAGGGCCTCGAAGCGTGCCAGGGCCATGGACTCCCGTTTCAAGCGCATGAAGCACATGCCGATGTTGTAGGCTGTGGACCGGAGGGGCACGGCCTTTTCCGCGGTCTGGAACTCCTTGAGGGCCGGTCCGTAGCGTCCGGCCTTGTAGTGCTTCTCAGCCCGGGCAATGGCCTCCTTCGATTGCTTCAACTGCTCCGGCGTCGGCTGTTTGTTCTTCGGCCCCCTGTAAAGCCGCAGGTATTCATTCGCTAGATAGGCGAGCGACCCGTTGGGGTGCAACTTCACGTACCGCTCGTAGGTGTCGCGGGCCTTGGGGTAGTCGCCCAAAGAAATGTAGGTAAGAGCCAGGGAGTGCCAGACGTACTCCTTGGCGCCGGGCGTCTTGAGGTATTGCTCGAGGATCTCGATCCTCTTGCGCTTGAACATGGGGAGTTTGGCCTCGTCTCCTCTGCCGTATCCTGCCGAGCCGTAGCATACCGCCGCGTTCAACAGCATCTCAGACATCTTGAACTTCTCCCAGCCCTCCATATAGAGCTTTCCGGCCTCGGCGTACTTGAGGTCACCGAACAGCTTGTGGCCCTTCTCGAACAAGGCGTGCGCCTGCTTGAGGGTCTCGGGCGAGCGCTTGTCCTGGTCGCTTATCGCGATGCCCGTTTTGATGGCGGTGCGGGCCTGCTCGGCATACGGGCCGTTCGGCTCGAGTTGGAGGTATTTCTGGTAGCTTTCCTTGTGCTTCGGCTCAATCCAGTCCCGGCCGCCTCCCTTGATCTGGCAGTCGCCGATCCTGAGCCACACGATGGGGTCGGGCTTCGGGCAGATCTTGGTGTAGCGTTCGTAGGCCTGGAACGCCCTCTTGTAGTTGCCGGCTTTGCGGTAGGCCTGGCCGATGCAGTACTGGAAGGTCCAGTGCTCGTAGAGCTCGAAGGCCTTCTCGAAGTTCTTGACGGCGTCGTTGTACTTGGCGGCCTTGTAGGCCTCGGCTCCCTTGTGCCAGTAGGGGCGGGCCGCGTTCGGGTCGCCTTTGAGTTTGGCTTCTTCGGGCGTGGTGCGCCCGGGCTGGGCCGCCGCGTCGGCGACGGGCCACAGGGCCACGGCGAGAGATACGAGCAGTAGGATACCGGCCTTTTTCATGGTCAGGCGTCTCCGCTGGTTCGTGTCAGAGCCGCCGTCACGCGCGGGTGCTCGGGGCCGGGGACGCGCGGACGACGGGCCCCGCCCTTCTTCTTTGCTTTTTTGATGTCGGCCTCGAGCTGGCGGGCCCAGGCGAGGTTTGCCTGGGCGTTGGCCGCGCTGGCGTCGTAGCGGGCATGGAACTCCTTGACGTGCGCGGCGGCCTTGTCGTATTCGCGCATCTTCAGACAGCACTCGGCGGCGTTGAGGCGGATATGGCCGTCCTCGGCGGTACAGCGTTCGCGCAGCATGGTTTCGAACCGCCGCAGGGCGTCGCTGTAATGCTCGAGCCGCACGTGGCACATGCCGATGTTGAAGCCGGTGGAGCGCTGGGGCACAGCCTTTTCGGCGTTCTGGAACTCCTCGAGCGCCTTCTGGTACCGCTTGGCCCGGAAGTGTTCTTCGGCCCGAGTAATCGCTTCCCTCGAGAGCGTCCAGTCCGCGTCGGTCGGCTTCGCGCTCTTGGGCCCCTTGTAGAGCCTGACGTATTCGTAGGCGGCTGAAACGTGGGTTCCCCTCGGGTGCAGCTTGAGGTAGCGCTCGTACGTCTCGCAGGCCTTGGCGTAATTGCCCATCATGTGGTAATTCCAGGCGAGGCTGTCCCAGGCACCCTCCCTGGGGCCGGGGGTCTTGAGGTACTGTTCCCAGAGTTCGGCGGCCTTGGCGCGGTCGAAGACCTTGGCGCAGGCGGCCGCGGACTTCAGGAACGTGGGCATCTTGTATTTTTCCCAGCCCTGCAGGAAGGCCGCCGTCGCGTCCTTGTACTTGGCGTCGTTGGCCAGCTTGTTGGCCTGATCGAAGAGCGCGATGGCCTGCTTGAGGGTTTCCGGGTCGCGCAAGTCCTGATCACAGGGCGCGACGCCCGTGTTTATGGCGACCCGCGCCTGCTCGGCGTACGAGCCGTTCGGCTCAAGCTGAAGGTACTTCTCGAAGGCTTTTTTTGCGTCGTTGCTCTTGGCTCCGTAGGCCTTGATGTCGCATTCGCCGATCCTGAGCCACACCAGGGCTTCCGGCTTGGGACACAGCTCGACGTATCGCTTGTAGGCTTCGATCGCCTTGAGGTAATCGGCCGCTCGGCGGTAGGCCTGGCCGATGCTGTACTGGTAGCTCCAGTGTGGGTAGAGCTCGAAGGCTTTTTCGAAGTGCACGACGGCCTGGCCGCCCTTGCCGGCCTTGTACGCTTCGGCGCCCTTCTGCCAATAGGGGCGGGCGGCTTCTTTGTCGCCCTTGATCTTGGCTTCGGCGGCGGCGAGGTCGTCGGTTTGGCCGGTTGCCTCGGCGGCGGGCCACAGGGCCAGAATGGCGAGGGCAAGGACGCCCGCGATGTGTCTCTTCATGGCGAGACCTCCGATGGTCGGCTTTCTGCTTCTCGTAGCCCCCAAGGGCCTCGACTGCCGGCGCCGGGCTAGCGGCACTTGGCCAGCAGGTCGTTGGCCCATTTCCTGTTGGTGTTTTCGCCCGGCAGGTCCTCCTTGTCGGCGAGCTCGAGGTAACGGCGCACGTGTTTGTCGGCTTCCTTGAGCGCCTTGAGGTTGATGAGGCACTCCGCCGCCCAGAGGTGCACGAAGGCATGCCTCCCCGTGTCGCCATTCTCAAGGTAGGTCCGGAAGTCCTGGAGCGCGTTCTTCCACTCCTTGAGCCCCATTTCGCACAGGGCCATGTTGAAGTACACGCTGCGGTGTAGCAGTACAAACCCCGAGTCTTGAAAGCATTTGCGCGCTTGCTTGTAGCGCCCGGCGTTGTAGTGCTCAATGCCCTTGTTGGTGAACTCCCTCACCCGCTTGACGTCCTCAGGAGACGGCGTCTGTGACACGTTTATGGAATCGAGGAACTCGCCGGCCTCCGAGCGGTAGGCGGCGCCGACCGGGGCGACCTTGTGGTATTGGTCGTAGGCTTTGTAGGCTCCGATAAAGTCAAAGAGCTCCAGCCGGCACCTCGCCAGGAACACCCAGGCGTCGATGCTGGTGCCTGGGATTTTGGCGTACTCCTGGTACGCCTGAGCGGCTTTGTCCCAAAGCTTGGCTCGTTCGTACGACAGGCCGGCGTTGCGCAGGAACTCGGGCATCTTGAGCTGCTGCCACCCCTGCCGGAAGAGGTCGCCCGCCTGCTGGTACTGCTGCTTGTTGTAGAGTGCAATGCCCTTGTTGGTGAGCTCGACCGCCTGTTTCACCTTGTTGGGGTCGCGCTTGTCCTGCTCGCTCGGCGGCTTGCCCGTCTTGATGGCGATTCTGGCTTGCTCGACCTGCGGGTTGCTCGGGTCCACGGTGATGAAGGTTTGGAAGGCCTTGTCGGCTTCCTTCCGCCGCTTGAGCTTGAGCAGGGACTCGCCCATGTTGAGGTAGGCGAGACTGATGGGCGACGGGTGGTCCTTGAGGTAGCGCTGGTAGGCGGTGACGGCCTTTGCGTGGTTGCCGGCCATGCGCTCGGACTGGGCGACGGCGTAGAGGAATTTCGGGTGGCTGTACAGCTCGTAGGCCTTCTGGAAATGCGCGGCGGCCTGGGTGTACTTGCCCGCGTTGTACGCGGTGCCTCCCTTGTCCCAAAAGGGGCGGGCGGCGTTGAGGTCGCCCTTGATGCTGGCGCCGCCGGCGTCCTGCGCCGGGGCGCCGGCGGCGCCCAGCGACAGGACGGCCACGACGGCGAGGCACAGGATGCGGTGTTGGGTTTTCATGGCCGGGGCGTCCCCAATCAGAGGTCGTCTAGTGCATCGTCAACGGCGTCTTCAACCTTGTCTTTGAGTTTTCGCAGCATGCGGGTGCGCAGGTCGTCGGGGATGACGCAGTAGATGTAGCCGTCGGAGACGCCCCGGACCCAGCCCTGCCTCATGCGGCCCTCGTTCTTGTGATAGAAGGTGATCTGATAGTTGTATTCCATTCTGTCGCGGTCCACGAAGATGCGCCGCTCGCCCATGGCCTCACCCTTGGCGACGTAGAGGCGGACGGTGTTCGGGTCGGTGTGGGTCCGGCCGTACTGCTTGTACTGGAGTTGGACGGTGACGCCGGTAAACCCGAGGGCTTCCATATCGGCGAGGTCGGTGGCCACCTCGACGAGCATGGGGGCGATCGGCGGGGTGAGGGTGATGCCTTCCCAGTCGCCCCGCTGCCAGCGGGGGCTCGTGGGGAACTTCTTTCCGCCGCGCATGTTCCACTGGGCTTTCCACTCGAAGGCGCCGGGGTCGTCCTCGCGCATCTTGGCGTAGGTGATCGTGCCGGAGACGCCCTTGGTTTCGACGTACTTCTTGTTGAAGGTAAGCGAGTCGTGGAAGTCGCGGCCCGAGGTGCGTTTTTTGCGCACTTCGACGGTGACGTGGTTCACGACGTCGCCGAACATGTCCACGGCGTCGAGGTCGAGGCCGAAGATGACGTGGCGGTGCTGGAAGAAGGGGTCGTCGAGGTTGATCTCGGCGAAGCAGTCTGGGTTTTCGCGCTTGAGGCGTCGGTACCAGTCGCCGCTGATGTTGCCGACGGCGGTGTAGGGCACCTTGACGGGGAGGTTGACCTGGAGGTGGTACTTGACGTCGCGGAATGCCTCGCTGCTCTTGAGCGAGTACGTGTTGACGTTGAAGGTGCGTCCCTTGGCCTTTTCCTTCCAATCGGTCTTCTCGTCGTCGCCTTCGTCATCCTCGACGTCGGCGAAGTCCATCTGTTCGGACTCTCGGTTCATGAACATGTTGGTGAATATTTTCATGAAGGCCTCGCGGATCAGGTTGATTCGCTCGTCCACGAGCTCCTCGGTCCACTCGATGTTGACGAGCTCCTGCTCGCACATGAAGTCGTAGACGCTGTGGACCTCGTCGTAGCTGTAGTGGTGTTCCTTCGGCTTGCCGAAGAGGGCGTCGCCGATGGCCCCAAAGAGGCCGCCTCGGCTCTTGCTTTTTGTCCAGTGCTCGTACTGGAGGGAGTACTGCTCGAAGTTGCTTTTGGTCTTGCTCCACTCGACGGTGATCGTGCCGTCGAAGGCCGGGAGGAAGGCCGTGTAGGCGAGGTCGAACTCGACGGAGATGTCGGAGGTCGGCTTCTTGAGCGTTTCCTCGAGCAGCACGGCGCCCCGGGCGTCGAGCCGGGCGGCGGCGGCCACTTTCATGCCGGGCATGATGGGGGCTTTGCCCGAGGAGATGAGCGAGCGGGTGAAGCCCTCGTCGGTGAGGGTGGCCGAGATGATGCGGAACGAGCTCTCCTCGCTGCCGAGCTCCATCGGGAGCGCGCCCATGAGCTTTGCACCCTGGATGTTCTTGGCGAGCTTCTCGCCGAGCTCCTTTTCCTGCTCGGCCGTCAGGCCGTACTCGCACAGGAAGTGCAGGATGCCGCCGCTGACGCCGCCTTCCTCCTCGCTCTTCTCGGTGGTGAACTTGATGAAGAGGAACTGGGGCCGGCCCTTGGCGTCCCTGGCCACGTGGGGCGGGGGCGGCAGGTAGTAGTAATGCTTGGCGGGGATCTGGGCGACCCTCGCCCACAGGAACACGCCCTTGTTGTGGTTGCGGAGCTGCTTGATGCCGACCGGCGTGCGCGCGAGCCGCGCCACCGGCGCCGTGGACTTGGCCGCCTGCGTCTCGCCCTTCTTGACCGTGTCGAAGGGTTCGCGCTTGGCCTGGAACTGCAGGATCTTCTGCTTGGGCCAGTTGACGCGCTTGGGCAGCGCGCTGCGCGGCGGGGGCTTGGGCATGCCCTTGTCGTCGAGGATGAGGTTGACGATCGTGCCGTCGTCGAGGGTGATCGTCGTCGTTTCGTGGTAGAGCGGCCGCGCCTCGGCGCGCGGCGCGGCGAGCGCCATGGCCGCAGCTACCGCCACGACGAGCCAGAGTTTCATCGTCCGTTCCATGATTGCTGTCTCCTTGTTTCTAAAAGCCTAGGATTGCTGCATTCGGGTTCTCTGTTGCCAGTCACGGTGAACCTCCTTTGCGGAAGTTGCTGCGTAAAACATGTAGAAGCCCATGATGGCCAACCACATGAGCGATCTGCTGTCGAATGCTTGATCTCGCTGAAAAGACAGCCACCATGTGTACCTTGCCAAGGGGAATAGTGCGGCTGATCCAAGCATAGTCGGCAAACCCATACCGTGGGGTGTGGGCGTTGCGGCCGCCTTGGGACCAGTGACCATCGAATGGATTTTCCCGAACAGGAACACCCATGCCGGAACAAGGGCAACAGCAGACACACCAAACCATACGTCAACGGTGTCCTCGGTCAAGGTGAGGAGGAGCCCTGCAACCACAAGGGGCAGGACAACGCGGCCGGCGACACGAGAGAGAAGGACTCCCCACGACAACTCGTGCGCCCGTGAAGATTGATCACCAGCCGGCGCCTCTGTTGGTTGTTTACTTGTCCGCCGTCGAAAAAGGAGTTCGTCGCCGAACAGAATAGCCAGGTGCGAGAAGCCTACCACAACGACGAGAAGGCACACGTACGCGAGCACCATGTTGGTTGAAACCCGGTGGCCATCGAAGGCGTGCGACCACAGGTGCCGACCGATTGCGATAGCGGTTACTACAGCCGCAACGGCGGCAATGTCCAGCCAGTGGCGATACTCCCTGGTTTGGATATGAATGCGCCTTGTGATCAGGAGAGTCCACGTGCCAATAAGGAGGATCCCACCAAGCGCAAAGAAGAAATCGGCCTGATCGTCGCTCTTGAGCAGGAAAGCGACAACGGCCAAGAGGGAAAATGCGGTGATAGCCCACGGGAGAATCTTAAGCCAAAACCTGGCGTTTCTGCTTCGGTCGGTCATTGCCATAACCCAGCTTCACTGTCTGTGGTCAGGACCTTACTCGCTTTCGTCCGGTTGTTCCGGGAGTTCGTCGACGTAGATGACTTCCGCGCTTTCGGTGGCGTCTTTGAGCTCGAGCTTTTTGCCGCCGCGCAGGACCCAGGTGAGGTCGTAGGTGTAGTCGAAGTTGCCGACCTCGGCGATGTAGGTGAACGTTTGCGGAAAGGCGCCCGCGCGGGTGCGGATGGTGAGTTTTTTCTGCTTGGGCTCGCCGAAGATGGTGTATCGGAAGTCGAGCTTGGCGTAGCGGACGCCCTCGTCGGCGAGGATGTCGGGGTCGCCCTCGATGGAGATGATGCGGTTGACCGCGGTGGGGGCGACGGCGAGCACGGAGGTGGCCTCGTCGGTCCAGCCGCTTTCGGAGCGGAGGTTGCCGCGGTAATGCCAGACGGTCTTGTACTGGTAGCGGAGCCAGTCCTCCATGCTCTTGTCGTCTTTCCAGGGGTACACGCTGCGGTAGCTGTTTCTGTTTTCGTTGAACTTGACGGCGTCGAGGACGATCTCGTCCACGGAGAGGGCGCCGCCGGCGTGTTTCTTGCGCAGGGTGACGGAGACGTAGTTGATGTAGTCCTTGAAGTCGGCGGCGGTGGCGCCGTCGATGGTGACGTAGATTTCGCGCTGCTTGTAGAGGGGGTCGTCGAGGCTGGTGGTGCGGAAGAGGGCGGGGTCGTTGCCGTAGCGTTTGTAGAGGTCGCCGACGTTGGCGGCCATGACGGTGGTCATGACCTCGGACGAGTAGTGGTTGAGGTTCATGACGAGGTGGCCGGTGCGGTGGAGCTTGTTGAGCTTGTAGGAGGCGTGCGCCTGGACGAGCTTGAGCTTCTGCAGGGTGCCGGAGCCCTTGCCGGTGGCGGCGCCGACGAGGGCCTCGAGGAAGCCGGGCTCCTCGGCGGGCTTGGGCGGGGTGGGGGGCTGCTTTTCGAACATCACGTCGAGCAGCTTGGCGTTGGCCTTGGCGAGAATGGCGTCCATGGTGCCGTGCTCGCCTCGGGTGGTGATCCGGATGGCGCCGGTTTCGTGCAGTTTGTCGATGCCCATCTCGACGTCGGCGCCGAGCCAGAGGACCTTGGCGCCGACGTCGAAGGCCTTTTCCTCGTGGACCTTTTCCCAGTCCACGCGCATCTCGGCCTCGTAGGGCTGGCGGTAGGCGTAGACCTCCATGGTGAAGACGATGGAGATGTCGGGCGTGTCCATCTTGAAGCTTTCCCAGAGCAACTGGGCGCCGAGCTTGGTGAGCTCGATGCTCACGGCGGCGCGGTTGCCCTCGATGAGGGGCGCCTTGCCGAGGCCGCAGACGCGGCGTGAGAAGCGGCCTTCCTCGTCGGTGATCGAGGTGACGAGGGCGAAGGTGCCGGACTTGAAGATGATGGGGCCGGCGATCTTGGCTTCCTCGACCTCTTCCTGGAGCTTGGCCTGGGCGTCGGCGATGTCGTCGGTGGGCACTTCGTAGGTGACGAGGAAGTGGAGGATCCCGCCGCCGGCGGCTTCCTGGATGCCGCCGGCACTGTCGGTCCGGTCCTCGTCGGTGGTGTAGGCGTAGCGCAGGAAGCTGAACTCGGGCTTGCCGTTCTTGCCGGTGGCGACGGCGGGCCGGTTGGGCAGGTAGTACCAGACGTTCGGCTCGTGCAGGGCCGGGAACAGCATGAGGTTGTTGACGCGGCGGTAGCCGTCGAGGAGGACCTCTTGCGCCGGCGCGAGCGAGGCGAGCAGGGCGGCGACGGCGAGCGTCGAGAGGGCTGCGAGGACGGCCGTGACGTTGCGCGCGCGCATGGGTCAGTCTCCTCCTTCGTCGGTGTTCTCCCTGAACGTGGGCAGCGCCAGGAAGATCTCGTACTCGTTGGTGCCGGCCTGGATCAGCTGCCGTTGCCCGATTATTCTCCCGGTGCCGCCTCGTTCGTACCAGGTCACCTTGTACTCGGGCGAGGCGTCGCGGTCGTAGTAGATGATGAACTCCTTGCGCGGCTCCGGGTCGTTGTAGCGCATGACGGCGCGGGTGGCCCGGCGGGTCTTGCCGACGAGGGGCCAGCGCATTTCGACGCGCGCGCTGTGGACGCCGTTGCTTTCGAACTCTTCGGGGGTGCCGTCCACCTCGACGCCGACGGTGAGCTTGGTGAACGGCGGTATCAGGGCGATGGTGCTGTCTTTGGCGCTGAGCCACTGGTCCTTGCCCTTGGGGATGGTCACGGTCGGGCGGTCGCGCACGCTCCAGTTGACGCGGTACTCGTAATCGAGCCACGAGCTGTCGGTGATACCGAGGCGCGGGTAGCGCGTGGGCTTGGAGGTGTGGCCCTCGATGATGTCTTTTGACGTGAACATGAGCTGCTCGGTGACGTCGTGGGATTCCGGGTACTTCTTGCGGAAGGAGACGGCGACGAAGTTGATCGTGTCCTGAAAGGCGGCGATGTACTCGTTGTCCACCATGAAATAGACTTCGCGCATTTCGAAGGAGGGGTCGTCGAGGTTGACGACGCGGAAGACCTTCTGGTCGTCTTTGAACGACGCGAAGATGCCGCCCATGTTGCCGGCGGTGTGGACGGGGACGCGGACGGTGGAGCGTTTCGTCAGGTCTATGAAGAAGGTGTTGGTCTGGATGTCCTCGCGTCTCTTCATGACGTACTGGTTGTCGCTGATGTACTGCTGGTCGCCGCTGCCGCCGAGGAAGGTGCGCGTGAACCAGCTTGCTTTCTGGCGGCCGGGGATCTGGCCGTGCTCGACGGCGACCTCCTTCTTCGGCAGCTTGGAGAGGCCGGTTTCGGCGTCGAACATAAGCTCGACGAGCTTGGAGGTGATGAGGTTGGTGATGTTGTCCATGGACTTGGAGTCGATATCGAGGCCGGCGCGCTCGGTCACCTCGATTTTGATGATGGCCTTGCGGACCATCTCGTCGGTGACCCGCTGGAGTTGGCGCCGCTTGTAGCCTTTCTGGACGTTGAGGACGGAGCTGAAGTGGGTGTAGACGGTGCTGACGTCGGCCTGGATCCGGGCGTTGTAGGCGGCGACGGCGGCCTCGTAGTAGGCGTGGATGCTCACGGAGATGTCCGAGACGGGCTCCTGGAGGGTGTTCCACAGCAGGGTGGCGCCCTGGGGGTTGAGCACGGCGGCGACGGCGGCTTTGCTGCCCGGGGTAAGCGGCGCGTGGCCGGAGCTGATGAGCTTGCGGGTGAAGCCGCCCTCGGCGGTGTCGGAGAGGACGGCGGAGACGATCTCGAACGAGACGGCGTCCTCGCCCTTGGGTTCCATGAGCGGCACGACGCCGGCGAGTTCGGCGCCGGGCACCTCCTCTTCGAGGGCTTTTTGCAGCTCTTTGACCGCCTCGTCGGGCAGCTTGAACTCGCACAGGAAGTGGAGGATGCCGCCGCTCATGTTGCTCTTGGCGTCGATGAAGCCAAGGCAGAGGAACTCGAGGTCGCCGTTGGCGTTGCGCGACACGGCGGGGTAGGGGGGGATGTAGTAGTAGCGGTCGGGTTCCTTTACATCCTGCAGGAGGGTGATGCCGAGGATGGTGCGCCGGCCCTCGTCGTAGCTGACGAGCGCGGACGCGTTGCCCGCAACGAGAGTCGTTACGCAGGCTATTCCAATGGCAGCGATAAGCAGTTTCATTGTTCACCCTCGAAAGTGGTTTGTTTATTCAAGTTGCCAGGTCAATGACCTCAAGAGGAGTGGAAACCTGATATTTGTTAAGTACGTTGTCTTATTTGGAGTAGCTCCTCTGGTAAGCTAGGCGACCGTTCTGGGAAAACACCCATACCTGCCAGTCTATGTAGGTGGCTCGCGGGTCCAATGGCTGACCACGCCATGCTTCGTGTTCCGACGACTCGTTGAGGGGAAGAGCGCCCGTCATCTTTTCGGCGCCGCCTGAAGGCAAGCTCACCTTCCAGCCCCGGCTGAACTCGTCGCGGGAGTGCCAAGTGCGCGTAATATCCGAAGGGGTTAGCTGACCCCTGCTGGTATTGACTCCGCGAAAAAGAAAGCCGGGCATCGGCCATGCAGTACGTCTTGGCGGGATGACTGTGTCGTTCTTGGCGTAGATCACGACGTAGACGGTTGTTTCGTGCTCGGCTTTGTTATTGACTTCCACGTCAAAGAAGTGGCTGCGTACCCCCGCAGCATCGGCTCCAACTCTCGAGTTTGAGAGCGAAGCCGTGACCTCGAGGTCAGTTTGCGGCGCGGAGGTCCCATTCACTTGGCGGCCGTCCGTCCTATTGGCGGTCGGGCTTGTGCATGTAGCACAGGACCGCGAGATCCAGATAAAGACGATCAGGACTATCAAGAGAGCGGCAACTACTGCCCATATTGGCGGGGGCTGTTGGGACCGACAGTGAGGGCATATTGTGGCATTCTTGTGAATCCACTCCTTGCACTTCGGGCACTGTTTTTTCGCTCCACCAGTTCGATCGGGTGGGGCTTGTTCCGTCTCAACCATATTCAACCTGACCTATGGGCTTGCCGGTGCTTCACTCCGTTGAGTCCTGGTCCGGAGGCTCGTCGAACTCCTTGCTGATGTCGAGGATGCCGTTCCAGTCCTTGACGGCGTTCCAGTCACTTCTGGTGATGTTGCCGTCGTCGTCGAAGTCCACGATGCGGTACTCGTAGCCTTTGTTGAGGTCCACGGCGAGGTCGAAGTGCACGGCCCGGCTGACCTCGTCCGGTTTGTTGCGTCGGAAGTCCACCTTGACCTTGGGGCGGCCGCCGGCGATGCCGTGGCCTCGGATTTCGACGCGTTTTTTGGCGATGGTGGTGTCGGGGTCGTTCTGGAAGTCGTAGCAGTAGACGTCGAGGAAGACGTAGCCGGCGGGCATCTCGGCGTCGATGTCCGTGCTGGTGAAGCATTCGGGGTGCGCGGTGGGGGAGACCTTGATCTGCAGGGCGTCGGCGCGCACGGTGCGGGCGATGCGTTCGAGTTGCTGCTCGTCGGGCTCGAAGTCTTCGCCTGCGTCCTCGGCGGCGCGCCGCAGCTCGTTGAGGCGGCGCTGGGCCTCGTGGGGCAGGCGGTTGAGGTCGCTGACGCCTGTGGCGACGACGGCGTAGTTGAGCGAGAGCAGGACGCCGCCCTTCTCGTAGGCCTCCCACATGACCTGGGTGGTGCGCGGGTTGAGGGCGAGCTCGAAGCTTTTCGATTCCCACTGGCCGGCGCTGGGGCCGTGCGTGGGCGGCTCTTTGGGCGGCTCGGCCCAGATGCCGGTGGCGAGGCGCTCGCCGCGCTGCGAGCCGTCGTCCTCGATCACGACGTAGACGAGCTCGGCCTCGACCTGCTCGACGGGGATGGGCTGGAGTGTGGCGCGGCGGTGGCGGCGCTTGAGCGCCTTCTGCGCGGCGGTCACCTGCTTGCCGAGGTCCTCGAACTCGACGGTGAAGGAGAGCGAGCCCCGGCCGCGGATGGTGCCCTGGTCGCCCATGAGCTTGGTGCCGGTGTAGCGCAGCCTGCGGAAGCTGAAGTGCGGGGTGTTGTCGGTCTGGGCGAGGCGGACGCGGCCGGGGACGTAGTAGTAGATGTAGGCGCGTTTCTCGTCGGGATAGATGATGAGGCCTTCGAGGGTTTCGCGCTGGGTGAGCAAGGGCAGCGCGGCCGCGTGGCCGCAGGCGAGGGCCAGCAGCCACGCGGCCGCACAGGTGCCGGTGGCACGCGCAGCCCGTCGCAGTCGGTCTCCTCCTCCACTCTCCCGCTTCATTGCAGCTCTTTCCGAGCGTCCTTGCAAGGTCTCGGCTGTGTCCTCCCGGCGTTGTCTCTCGCGGAACGGCTCGACTGAGTTCGCCGAAGTCAGACGTGCCGGGGTGCGGCGCTATTCAGTTGCGGCGGCCCCGGGGTGCGGTGCGGGGCCTAGTCAGAGTCCCCGTTGTCGTCGTCATCGTCTTCTATTTCGCCGATGAGTTCCTTGAAGGGTCCGGCGGCGATGAAGATTTCCGGGTCGTTTTCCTCGCCGTCACGCCATTTCTTGTCCTTATGGATATAGCCGTCCGTGTCGTACATGTAGATCCTGTACTCGAACCAGGGGCCTACTTTCTGCTCCTCACCTTCGGTGAAGAAGAGGGTGTCCCCGGTGATCTCCGTGGTTTCGGCGTTGAGCTTGTAGGTTTTGGTGAGGACCTGCTTGCTATTGGGGTCGAAGTGCTTTGAGCGGACCTTCACCTTGATTTGGGCGACGCTGTACTGGTCGAGGAGGTCCTCGTCGAACAGCTCGATTGTGAGCGTGGCGAGCGTTTTTCTCACGCCGACTCGAAGCCGTTTCATGACGGTGTCCCAGTAGGCCTGGTACTGCTGGACCTCTTCGGTGTTGTTCGGGTCGCTGGGCTGGCCGACAAGGCGGTACTCGTACCAGGCGAACTTGGCGCGGTCGGAGAGCCCGGCGTGTATCCTGGCGTGGTTGATCGCGGCCCTTGTGCCGGGGAGAACGACCGTGTCGTTGAGGTCATATTCGAAGAGCCTGACGTTGTCCTGTGTCGGGACCAGGAAGTAGACGCTCTTGAGGCGGACGGGGAAGTCGTGTTTGTTCTCGAAGGGGTAATTGCGCACGTAGGGCGCGCGCATGTAGGTCACGGTATCGCAGAGGCTCACGTGGGCGGGGAGCTCGGGGATGGGGAAACCGGCTTCCTCTCCTTCGCCCGACACGGCGACGAGCTTGATCTTACCGGTGAGGCCCACGATGTCCTGGAGGGCGACCTTGAGGGCTTCGACGGTCTGTTCGTCGGTGTTGACGGTGACGTCCATGTGCCCGGCGATGTCGCTGAGGACGGGGATCTGAATCGCCGAGTCCGGGATGCCGTAGGTGGTGGCGGCGCCGAAGGTGAACTCGCATTCGTGGAACGGCAGCGGCCTGAGGTCCAGGATGGGCGTCAGGTTCTCCTTTTCGATATAGGTTTGGAGGAGGAACGTGAGGAGTGCGAAGTCACGGTTGGTCCAGCCGCCGGTGAGGGTGAACGCCACCGTCACGCTGCCCGCCTTCGCCTCCTCGTCACCCGTCATCATCCCGTAGCGGATGCGGAACAGGTGACCGAGGTCGGGGTCGTGCTCCAGGGTGTAGCCCTGTGGCCCGTAATAGTAGAAACCGGAGTCCTTGTTCAGGTCGAAATAGATCCGGTCGTTGAGGCTCAGGAGGCGCTCGGGGGGACGGTTGTCGTTCGGGTCGGGGAACAGGCCGTTGAACTGCGAGAACAGGTCCACAAAGTCGCTGGGGTTCGGCCCCTTGCCGCCCTGCTTCTTGATATCTTCCGAGAGACCCTTGACCTTGCTGATGTCGGTCATCTTGTAGGCAGGAATGACAGTTTCCAGCCTCACGGGTGTCTTGTGCTCGGCCGCTTTGAACGCGGACGCCGTGCCCGGTGCGACGAGTATGCAGGCGGCCACGAGTACCGCGAGGCATGCTATCGGGATTCGCGTTTCCATGAGTTGTCTCCTCGTTTCCTGGCCTGATTGCACCGTTACTTGAGGATGCGCGGCGCGATCCACAGCACCATGTCCTGGTGGAACTGCTTGCCCGCGTTCACCTGCAGTTGAAGCGTGATGGTCTTGTTGGCGTACTGCTTGAGGTCAGCCGTGATGGTGTCGAGCTTGCCGTCGCGACGGATATGCTTGTGGGCGACGGTCCTGTAATGCGGTTCGCCCGGCCCGCGGACGAGCACAAAGGCCCCGGCGCCGTCGGCGGTGCCGACGCCGTGGCCGAATCCGACGGTGCAGACGAAACGGCCGTTGGGCGGGATGGGCACCTGGTAGCGGCCGTAGACCATCCCGTTGACCCGTTGCGAGGGGCCCATGTGGATGCAGTTATTGTAGCTCTTGTTGTCCTCGGCCTTCGCGGACTTAAGTGTTCTGGCGAAGCCGTGGGGACCGCCGTACTGGCCATAGGTGAGCTTGGCGCTGCCCACCCAGAGGGCGGTGTTGGCTTTGGCAACGAGGTCGTAGGCGACGTTTTCGACCATCAGGACGCCGACCATCGGTTTGACCTCGAGGGGCTTGACGATGTGGACATCCGTGATCACGGCGATGTTGGAGACGTTGATCGTCAGGTTCTTGGTCGTTTCGCCGACCCCGTTGCGGCCATACAAGGTGTACGTGGTTTTCTTCGTCGGCTTGACCTTGACCGAGCCGGCCGTGTTGCTCGACAGCTTCCCGAGGTAAGACAGCCATACGCTGGTGGCGTTTTCGATCCTCCAGCTCAGCGTGACCTCCTGGCCCTTGGTGATGGTTGTCTTGTCGGCCGTGAAGCTGACGATGGTGGGTTTGTCGAAGAGGGCGCGGAGCTCGCTCTCGTCGAAGAGCGGTCTCGGTTCAATGACGACGGTGTCGCTCGAGTCTCTCGACCGGTCACGGCCCCACCGGGAGCCGGCGTGGGCGGGCGTGGCGATGGTGCACACGGCGAGCACGACGGCCAGGGCGGCGAGGCCGATGGCGGGTGCCCGGCGGGAGACAGCGTACTGCGCACACGTGAAGGAGTTCATGGTTTTCTCCTCTGCGGCGGGATGATCATTCGCCTCGGGCGCCCGTGGAGCGATGCGTGCCGCGGGTCGGCGGCGCAGTCCAGGCGTCAGGATCAGCTCAGAGCCGGGCGCTCTCAGCGTGATCTCCCAGGGTCCTCAATCTCAAGGGCAGCGGTCGTTCCTCCCCTTGTTCCGGCAGCCTGGCTGTGTTTCTGAGACCAGTAGGTGCCGTTATGCGAGGGTTGCCGGAAGCACCTCGAGGTCACTCTGTCACTCAGACGGGGACTCGTCAAGGAAATTCATTGCCGGGTCCAGAGGGAGGCCGGACGCCTTCAGGGGGCCGGACGCCCTCAGGGGCCGGATGCCCTCAGGGGGCGGGATCGCGGGGCCGTCTGGGTCGCGCGGGGCAATGACGTATTCGGGCGGGGCAGAGGAAGATGTTATACTTGGCGATATGTCGGGCAGCGAGGGACAGACACGCGGGATGCCACGCGCGGTGATGATCGGGGCCGGGGCGACGGGCCGCGGCCATATCGGGCTGATGCTGCACCAGCACGGCCGGCAGGTCACGTTCGTGGACACGCGGGCGGAGCTCATCGCGGCGCTGCGCGCGGGGGGCGGGTACACGGTGCGTCTGGTCGGGCCGCGGCCGCAGACGGTCCGTGTGGAGGGCTGCGCCTACCTGCATACTACGGAGACGGCGGCCGTGGCGGAGGCGGTGGCGGGCGCCGAGCTGGTGTGCACATCGGTGTTCGACGGGAACCTTGGCGAGGTGGCGGCCCTGCTGCTGCCTGGATTGGAGTTGAGGCGGGCGGCGGGCGGCCACGGGCCGCTGCACGTCATCGCGTGCGAGAACATGATGGAGAGCTCCACCGTGCTCAAGGAGCAGGTGTATGCGCTGGCGGACGAGGCGATGCGGTCGTGGCTGGAGGGGCACGTGGCCTTCCCGAACTCGATGATCTCGCGGATCGTGCCGCAGCCTGAGGCGGGGACGGTGGATCTGGTGGCCGAGGACTACAATGAGTGGACGGTGGATGCGGCGGCGATGCGGGCCGACCTGGGGCTGCCGGTGCTCAGGCCGGTGCGGGACCAGGCGGCGTATCTGGAGCGCAAGCTGTTCATCCACAACGGCGGGCACGCGGTGTGCGGCTACCTGGGGTTCCATCTGGGGCACCGCCACATCCACGAGGCGGTGGGTGACGCCCGGGTGGCGCGGGTGGTGGGGCATGCGCTCGATGAGCTGGGTGCGGTCGTGCTGCACAAGCATCCGTTCTTCGGCGCGAAGGAGATCGAGCGGTACAAGGCGGACCTGGCCGTGCGCGGCGCGGTGGCCGAGCTGCGTGATGACGTGCTGCGCGTCGTGCGTGACCCGGTGCGCAAGCTCTCGGCGCGCGAGCGTCTGGCGGCGCCGGCGCTGTATGCGGCGGGCCACGGGCTGTCGTTCGAGTGGCTGGCGGTGGGCATCGCCGCCGCGCTGCGGTACAGCCACCCGGCGGATGCGCAGTCAACGGAGCTCGCGGTCAGGCTCGAAGGCCGCGGGTGCCGGGCGGTTCTGGCGGAGGTGTGTTCCATCGAGGCGGGGACGGCTTTGTCCGACGCCGTGGTCGAGGCGTACGAGCGGTTTCCGGAGTTTGTTGACTCGCTGCGGGGAGACGGGGAATGAAGATCGTCGAGAAGCCGTGGGGGCGCGAGGTGTGGGTGGCGCATACGGACCGGTACGCGTTGAAAATTATCGAGATTAAGCAGGGCAACCGGTCAAGCCTGCAGCTCCACCGGGTCAAGCACGAGCACCTGTACGTGGATCGGGGCACGTTCCGGATCGAGCACGAGGATGCCGAGGGCACGATGCAGGTTGCGACGCTGGGGCCCGGCGAGGTGATCGAGATCAGGCCCGGCACGCGGCATCGGGCCGAGGCGGTGACCGACGTGCGGCTGATCGAGGTTTCGACGCCGGAGCTTGACGACGTGGTCCGGCTCGCGGATGACTACGGCCGGTCGTCGGGCGGTCAAGGGCGCCCCGGGGGCGCTTCGGAGGGGGGCTGATGGCCGGTGCGATCGAGCAGGCCGTGCTGGAGCGGCTCGACCAGGACCTGGATGGGCGGGAGGCGCTGATCCGGCGCCTTGTGGTGGAGCGTCTGCCGGAGTTGCCCGAGGCGGATGTAACGAGCGACGTGGTGGCGACGTACTTCGTGGTCTGCGAGCAGAAGGGCTTGCTCGAGGTGGGGCGCACGATCGCGTACCACCAGACCACGGCCATACGACAGCCGGAGCCGGGCAGCCTGGTTGCGGCGTGCACGGGGCGGGCGCTGGACTGCATTGGATTCGACGCAGGGGAACGGATCGGCCTGGTCCGCGTGGCCTTTCCACTCGCCATGCTGCTCGACAGCCGGGGCGCGGTCTTTTCGACGGACCTGCTGCACGTGACGGCGGGCGCGGGGGTGTTCGCGCTGCGGGAGTTCCGGGACATCAAGCTCGTGGACCTTGCGCTCGGGCCCGAGGTGTTGGGCACGTTCCCCGGCCCGGCGTACGGCCCGGCGGGGGTGCGCGAGCTGGCAAAGTTCGGCAGCGACGTGGCGTTCGGCAGCATCGTGAAGCCGTGCACGGGCCTCGGGCCGGAAGAGGTGGCGCGGGCCGTGGCGGCTGCCGCGGCGCATCCGCTGTTTCTGTTCGTCAAGGAGGACGAGGAGCTGTTGCCCGGGGCGCCGTTCTGCCCGCTGCGCGAGCGGGTGCGGCTCTCGGTGGAGGCGGTGGCGCAGGCGCGCCGCGACGACGGCAGCCGGGTCATCTATGCGCCGCACGTCGGCGGGCACCCGGGGGTGGTGCTCGACAGCGTGCGCGCTGCGGTGGAGGAGGGGGCGCGGGCCGTGATGTTCAGCGAGTATTACTCGCACGGGTCGCTGCGCGTGGTGCGCGACGCGCTGCAGGCGGCGGGGACGCCGGTGGTGATCTACGGGCACAACGGCGGGATCAGCGTGCATACGCGCCACATCTGGCGCGAGGTGCTTGACCTGCTGGCGCGGCTCGACGGGATGGACATCCGCCAAACGGGCGTTCTGAGCGAGCGCCCGCTGCTGAGGCCGTTCGGGCTCGAGTGGCGCCGGGTCGAGGAGGTGCTGGCGCGGCCGATGGAAGGCATCCGGCCGGTCATGATCGCGCGCGCGGGCGGGCTTGACCAGGGCAACGTGATCGGGAACCTGGCCGACATCGAGCGGCACGGCGACGTGCGCGGCTATCTGCTGCTGGCGGGCTCGGCCATCAACGGCTACACGGACGAGGCGGGCCGGGCCGATCCCCGGGGCGGCGCGGAAGCGATGCGCCAGGCGCTGGCCGCGTACAACGATGCCGAGTTCGACAATACGGCGGCGCCGCATCTGCCGCGATTGAGGGCGTACGCGAGGCGGCACGGCCTGGCGGAGCTTACGCGGGCGCTCGAGCTCCGCTACGGCCCCGGCGACTGAGCAGGGGGAAGGTGAATGCCGGCGCAGGCGGGCGCCGTGGTCGGCCTCAGCGGCCGGGGGATGCGCCGTGGCCGTGGCGGATGACCTCGCCCTCGATCATGAAGATGACGTCCTCGGCGATGTTCGTGGCGAGGTCGGCGATGCGCTCGAGGTTGCGCGAGGACGAGAGGGCTTGCACCGCGCGCTCGATGGTGGTCGGATCGTCGTGCATGACGTGCTGGAGCGTGTCGAACATCCGGCGGTTGGCGGCGTCGACTTCGTCGTCGCGGGCAAGCACCTCTCGTGCGAGCGTGGTGTCGAGGTTCACGAGCGCATCGAGGCTCTGACGCACCATGGTGCGCGCCGTTTCGGCCATCTTGGCGAGGCCGGCGGGCAGGCGGATCGCGTCGTGCGCCGAGAGGTAGACGGCGCGCTCGGCGATGTTGGCCGCCAGGTCGCCCATGCGCTCGAGGTCGTTGTTGACCTTCATCACGGCGACGATGAACCGCAGGTCAATGGCCACCGGCTGGTGCAAGGCGAGGATCTTGAGGCAGTGCTCCTCGACTTCGACCTCCTTCGCGTCGATAACGTGGTCGCCCTCGATTACCTCGCGGGCGATCTCAGCGTGGCGCTCCATCAGCGCCCGGATCGCTTTGTCGGTCGCTTCTTCAACCAGGGAGCCGACCTGTAGAATTTCTCTCTTGAGGCGCTCGATGTCGCGTTCCAGATGCTTCGGCATTGCTCGCTCCGTTCTGCACTCAGCCGAACCGGCCGGTGATGTAGTCTTCCGTCTGTTTCTTTCCGGGTTTTGTGAAGATCTGCTTCGTCAGACCGAATTCTATCAGTTCCCCCTCATAGAGGAAGCCGGTGTAGTCCGAGACGCGCGCGGCCTGCTGCATGTTGTGCGTGACGATCATGATCGTATAGCGGCCGCGCAGCTCGCGGATCAGGTCCTCGATGCGCGTCGTGGCGCGCGGGTCGAGCGCCGAGGTCGGTTCGTCCATGAGCAACACGTCCGGATCGACGGCGAGCGCGCGGGCAATGCAGAGCCGCTGCTGCTGGCCGCCCGAGAGGCGCAGGGCGTTCTCCGAGAGCCGGTCCTTGACTTCCTCCCAGAGCGCGGCGCGCACGAGGCTCTGCTCGACGGTCTCGTGCAAGCGCCGGCGGCCGTGGTTGCCGTGCAAGCGCGGTCCGTAGGCGACGTTGTCGAAGACCGACTTGGGGAACGGGTTCGGCTTCTGGAACACCATGCCGACGCGGCGGCGCAGCTCGACCACGTCCACGCGCGGGCCGTAGACGTCCTCGTCGTCGAGCGAGAGCCGTCCCTTCACATGACAGCCCGGGATCAGGTCGTTCATGCGGTTGACGGCGCGCAGGAACGTGCTTTTGCCGCAGCCGCTCGGCCCGATGACGGCGGTGACCAGGCCGGCGGGAATCCCGCACGTGACTTGTTTGACCGCCTCGTTGGAATCGTAGAAGACGGAGAAGCCCTCGGCGGACACGTGCGCCTCGCCGGCATGTTGCGCGGCGTGCTCGATAGTCGCTTCCGGGATGGCTAAGCCGATCATCATGCTATCCTCTCAGTTTCTTCGACAGTCTGGCGCGGAGAATGATCGCGGTCACGTTGAGCGCCAGCACGACCAGTATGAGTGTGAGCACCATGCCGTACTGCACGTGCTGGATTTCGTCCACCGCCTCGTGCTCGGTGGCGAGGTTGTAGATGTTCCAGGGCAACGCGGGCGTCGGCTGCGTGAGCGTCTGCCACACCTTCAGCGGCCGGCCAACGCTGACAGCGGCCGTGAAGATGATCGGTGCGGTCTCGCCCGCCGCCCTGCCCATGCTGATGACGATGCCGGTGAGAATGCCGGGCAGGGCCGCCGGGAGGACCACGGTGAGCGTTGTCCAAAGACGGCTTGCCCCGAGGCTCAGGGCCGCCTCCCGATACGTCTGCGGCACGGCACGGATCGCCTCCTCGGAGGCGCGAATCACCGTCGGCAGGATCAACAGGGCGAGCGTGAGCGAGCCGGCGAGCACGCTTTTGGAGCTGGACACGCCGATCGTGTTGATGAAGAAGGCGAGGCCGAACAGGCCGAACACGATGCTCGGCACGCCGGCCAGCGTGCTGATGAAGCTGCGGAGCAGGCTGATCGCCCGCCCCTCGCCCGCGTACTCGGCGAGGTAGATGGCGGAGATCACGCCGAACGGCACGGCGAAGAGCATGGCGCCGATGGCCAGGTAGATCGTGCCCAACATCTCCGCCCAGATCCCGCCGAAGAAATGCGCGTCGTATGACGTGTCGAAAAGGAAGCGCCAGTAGAAGGTCAGGCGGGGCCGCAGCATGTCGCACGTGTGCTTCTGCAGGTAACCGAAGAGCGGCTCGAGCGAGGTGCCTTTGAAGTCGTTGACGCGCGGCACGAGCACGAGCGTGCCGAGCTCGGTCCCGTCGCCGTAATCGTACGTCTCGATGTTGAGCACGCGGTGCAGCTTGGTTTTTGCGCCGTCCCAGCGTGTCTCGCCGTACTGCTCGCGGGTGACGAGCGGGCGCTTCTCGTCGGGGAACGGGCCCAACAGCTCGCGAAGCGCGTCCTTCAGCTCCTCGAAAGTGTCCCTGTAGTTGCGTCGTTCGGCGACGCTCATGCCCTTGAGCTCTTGCTCGAACGCGGCGATCATGTCGTAGACCGGCTGACGGGCCGCGGCGGCTTCGGCGATTTCGGCCTCGACGGCCGAACGCTTGCCACGGTTGAACTTCTCCAGCATGAGGCGACGGTGCTCGACGGTGGCGTGGAAGACGAAGGCGCGGCTGCCGCGCACGATCATCGGGCCGAGGATGACGAGCAGCGCGGCCGCGAGCAGGAGGATGGAAACGACCCCCAGCCCGGAGAACGCCTTGTCGAGCATCTTTCGCGTGCCGAGCCGCACGGCCCTACCTCCCGCGCAGTCTCGCGCGCGCCCGGCGCACGATCCACTCGCTTGCCAGATTGGCGATGAGTGCGAAGATGAGCAGGCACAGGGCGAGGGCAAAGAGCACGTGGTAGCGGGCTGCGCCCACCACGTGCTCGGCTTCACCCATATCGCCCGCGATCGTGGCCGTAAGCGTGCGCACGGGTTTTGTCAGGTTGTACCAGGGGGCCGGGATCTTGGCTGCGTTGCCCGAGGCCATCCAGACAACCATTGTTTCGCCGAGCGCGCGCATCACGCCGAGGATAATGGCGGCGAAGATGCCACTGCGCGCGGCCGGGATCACGACCTTGACGAGCGTCTCGGCGCGCGTTGCGCCGAGCGCATAGCTTCCTTCGCGGAGCTCGCGGCCGACGGCCTGGAGCGCGTCCTCCGAGACACTCACGATCGTCGGAAGCGCCATGATGCCGAGAACGATCGAGACGTTCAGCGCGTTGGTGCCGCTGGCGATCTCAAGCCGGGTGCAGGCGCCGGCGAGATGCATCAGCCCCCACACGCCGAGGGCGCTTAGGGCGATCAAGGCGACGGCGCGAGCGGCCCGCTGGGCCGCGGCCGGCAGTCGTGCCGCTGCCAGGTCGCTCAGTACGAAGGCGGCCGTCGCCACAAGCGGGAGCCCGACGACCCAGGCCGCGACCGACAGGATATGCCCGCCTTTGTCCTGGAGCAGGGGCGCGAATACGATCAGGGCGAAGAAGCCATAGGCGACGGATGGGATCGCGGCGAGCACTTCGATGATCGGCTTGACGATCTGGCGCAGGGTAAACGGAAGAAGGTCGCTCAGGCAGAGCGACGCGATGACGCCCAGGGGCACGGCCACAACGATCGCGCCAAGCGTCACGAGGCCGCTGCCGACGAAGAGGGCCAGCGCGCCGAACTCCGGAGGGTCGCCGGAGGGATACCATCTGACGCTTTCGAAGAACTCAGCCACGCCGCGGAGTCGGAAGAACGGCAGCGCATCTTTCAAGATAAAGACGACGATGAACAGCACGGCGATCGCCGACATCGCTGTGATGACAAACAGAAGCCCCCGCACGGCGAGAGAGGCGAGCCGCTTCAGCCGGCTCGCCTTCTCGCTAAGCGAGAGACTGCGCTTCTTCTGGAGAGGAGCGCTGCTGTCGTGAGGTGCAGGTTGCCGCAACGTCACTCCTTCTTCGCCGTGGCAGATCCCCCCGCTGCGTAGCTCGTGACCGGCACAAACTGGATGGTCTCAATGATCTCCTGGCCCTCCGGGCTCAGGTACAGCGTGACGAAGGCGTACAGGTGCGTGCCCATCTTCGGGTAGCCGTTCGTGAACATGAACAATGGCCGCGCGATGGGGTACCGGCCGGACTTGACGGTCTCGGGGCTCGGGAAGACGCCGTTGACCTCGAGGCCCTTCACTTTGCGGTCCAGGAAGCCCAGGCCCACATAGCCGATGGCCGTCGTTGTGTTCGAGACTTTCTTGTGGACGGCGCCGTTGCTCCCGTAGTACTCGGTCCCGGCCGCCATCTTTTGCTTGTTCATGACCATTGTCTCGAAGGTCTCGTACGTGCCGCTGTTCGTGTCGCGGCTGGCGACGACGATGTCCTTGTCGGGACCGCCGACCTGCCGCCAGTTCGTGATCTTGCCCGTGTAGATGTCGCGGACCTGCTCGACCGTCAGGCCCTTGACCGGGTTGCTCGGGTGGACGATGACGGCGATGCCGTCGAGGGCCACGACGTGGGCGACCGGCATGATGCCGTTGTCGGCGGCGGCCTTGAACTCGCTCTCCTTCATGAACCGTGACATGTCGGCCACGTCACACGCGCCGTTGAGGAGGCTTTTCGCGCCGTTGCCGCTGCCGGATTCGCTGACGGTGATGTTCACCTCCGGGTGGCGCTCCATGTAATACTCGGCAAACGCCTTGGCGATCGGGCCGACGGTGGTCGAGCCGTCAACGACGATCGTGTTGTCTTCCTGGGCGTACGCGGCCGACGGGCACGCGCACAGGCTCATAACAAGCGCGAGGGCGCACGTGGCGATACAAAGCGTTCTCATGTGTGTGACTCTCCGTTCTGTGTTTTCGTTGTTCTGATCACACTGAGGGCGCTGCTTACCAGTCAATCTGGAAGCGCATTTCGAAGATGTTGGCTTCACCCTCGCCGGCGACGTCAGCGTTAACGTAGTTGAGCATGATCCGGGTGTTCGGGTTCAGGTACCAGTTGACGCCGACGGCGATGTCGTCCATCTCACCCCCTTCGATTGTGCCGTCGTTCAGGTCAAGGGTGCTGTAGCGGGCGGTGAGCTGAACCGCGCCGAAGCCGCCGTTTTCGCCGAGGTTCTGGTGCGGCTTCACACGGTCGAAGGCGCCCGTCGATTTCTTGTAGGGACGAGACTCACCGGTGATGAACCAGCTCGCCTCCACGTACCAGCCGTGAAACTGCGGGTCGCCGCCCTCGGCCGAGTCCACGTCGGCGATGATGTACTCGCCCTGGACCGAAGCAGGGCCGAACACCGCGGCCGCCTCCAGGCCGTAGAGCCGGGTGCTGTCAGCCTCGAAATGGTCGGTGTTGACGAGCCGGGTCATGCCGTGCGCGCTGGGCCGGGCGCGGAAGCGCAGTTCGTCGTCCGGGGCTTCGGCGTGGCTCAGCGCGCCGCCGACGTGGACGAGCGTGTTGTCCCGATCCACGACCAGGCCAGTGACGCGGCCCGTGATCGCGTACTCGTCGCCCTGGAACTCGCCGAAGTCATCGGCAGGGCGGAACACGCCGAACGCGTAGGTCATGCGCTCGTCGAGGGCGTGGCCGTGGGCCATCAGACCGGTGTCTCTCCCGGGGGTGAACGCCTCGTTGAGAGGCGAGCGCTCCATCAAGGTGATGTACTTGCTGCTCGTCTGCTCCTCGAGGCTGAAGGGTTGCTTGAAGTGGCCGATGCGAATCCCGCTGAACGGCCCCGGCGTCTTGATGCCGAGATAGACGTCCTTGAACGCGGCCTCGCCGCCGCCGAAGTCGTACTGAGCCTTGAACTCGATGTTCTCGTAGATCAGGCCTTCGACGAACAGCCGGGCGCGGCGGAACTCGACCCAGTCCTCCAGCGGATCCTCCGGATCGTCGAGGGCCTCGTCGACGTCAACCCAGCCGAAGTCGACCATGATCCGGCCGCCCCACTTGAAGCTGAAGGCTTTGTCCTCCGACTGGCCCCGGACGCCCGTCTTCCAATGGACGTTGAGGTCCTCGGCGGCAGCGAGGGTGCTGATGCCAAGGACGAGCGCGAGCCCGAGTGCAGCGCACACCGTTGCCCTTCGAACTTCCTTCATCGGTTTCTCCTCCTCCGAACCGATTTGCCTGCCGGTTCGCGTCTCGCCTCGATGGTGAGATGCAGCCCCGGCGTTGATTTCGCCCGACAACGTAGGCGAGAGATGTAAAGGTGAGATAAAGGCCACGTGAAGCGTGGTGGCGAAAGAGGCTGGTGGGTGGCCTACGGCGCCAGCGGGAGCCGGACCCGGAACGTGCTGCCGCGGCCAGGCGCGCTCTCGACGGACACCGTGCCGCCGTGGGCCTGAACGATATGCTTGACGATGGAGAGGCCGAGGCCCGTCCCGCCGAGCTCGCGTGAGCGCGCCGTGTCCACGCGGTAGAAGCGCTCGAAGATCCGCGCCTGATCGCGCGGCTCGATGCCGATGCCGGTGTCCGCCACTTCGAGCACGGCTTCATCATCTTGCGTCGTCAGGCGCACCTCGACGCGGCCGCCGGCCGGCGTGTACTTGACGGCGTTATCGAGCAGGTTCTCAGCAAGCCGGCGCACAGCGTCCGGCTCGCAGAGCACGACGACGGGCGAATCCGGGAGCGTCGCCGCGAGCGTCACTTCTTTCTGTTCGGACAGGGCGGCGAACTGCCGGACGGCCTCCTCAACCGGCGGCCGGACGTCGTCGGCTTTCAGCTCGAAAGCCTCGTCGCGTGATTCGAGCTGGGAGAGTGCCAGCAGATCGGCCGTGAGCGCCGAGAGGCGTGCGGATTGATCGCGCAGTTTGGTGAGGAACCGCCTGCGGGTGGCCGTGCCCATTGCCTCGTCGTCGAGCAGCGTCTCGACCAGCCCCCGGATCGCCGTGAGCGGTGTCTTGAGCTCGTGCGAGACGTTTGCCACGAAGTCGCGCCGGACCGTCTCGAGCCGTCGAAGCCGAGTCACGTCGTGCAGGACGACGACCGCCCCGCTCAGGCGCCCCCCGGCGTCGCGCAGCGGGGCGGCCTGCATCTCGACGACACGGTCGTCGGCCAGCGTCGCCTCCGCCGTCACGCCGGCCGCCGTCTCGAGCGCCTTGCCGATCGTCTCGGTTACCACCGGCAGCCTCGTCACTTCCCAGATAGGCTTGCCGATGCTCGCATCCGGCGCCGCGCCGAGGATCTCGCCCGCCGCGGCATTCATGTGGACGACACGCTCGTCATGGTCCACGGCGATGACGCCCTCGACCATGCTCGCCAGAATCGCCAGCACCTCGTTGCGATCGGCCGTGATGCGCTCCATCCGCTCGTGCAACTGGTCGGCCATCCGGTTGAGCGCGGCGGCGAGCCGGCCGAGCTCGTCGCGCGTTCCTGCGTAGGAGCGCTGCGTGTAGTCACCGTCGGCGATCGCGTCCGCGACGCGTGTCATCGAAGTCAAAGGTCCGGTGACGCGCCGCGCGATCAGGAAACCGAGCACGAGCGCCCCGGCCACTCCGATCAGCGCCCCGAGCGCGACGACGAGCCGCACGCGCTTGAGGCGCTCTTCGACGGCCGTCAGTGGCAAGGCGGCGCGGACGAATCCCTGGAGCGAGGCGCCGGTCCGCACCGGGAGTGCCACGTACATCATGCGGATGTGCAGCGTGTCGCTGTAGCGGATTGAGCGTCCGCTGCCCTCTAGCCGGGCGTCCAGCACCTCCTCGCGATCGGCGTGGTTATCCATGCGGGCCGGGTCCTCTTCGGAATCGGCCACAACGACGCCGTCGGCCCGAATGACGGTCAGGCGGGTGTTGATCTGTGCGCCGATCGTGCGCACCCGCTCCTGGAAGGCGGCGCCGTCTCCGCTCTCGAAAAAGCCGCGCGCGATCTCCTCGAGCAGGGCGGCCTTATCGTGAAGCGACCGCTCGATCTCCTGCATCGAATCGCGCTCGATCCGCCTTGATACGAGCGCTCCGACGACGAGCGCCGTGAGCACGATCAGCACGGCGGACCCGGCATAGATCTTCCAGAGGAATCGGCGGCGGAACACGACTAAGCCTCCGTCTCGCGAAAGCGATAGCCCACGGCCCGGACGGTCTCGACCAGATCTCGGTAGGGCCCGAGCTTTTTGCGAACCGCGCGCACGTGCACATCTATGTTGCGGTCAATGACAACAGCGTCTTCACCGATGACGCGATTCAGCAACTGGTCGCGCGTGAACACCCGGCCGGGATGCGACGCCAGGAAGTGCAGCAGCCGGAACTCGGTCGCGGTGAACGTGACGGGCGTGTCGTCCACGCGGACTTCGAAGCGCGTCGCGTCGATCACGACGCCGCCGCGGACAATCCGCTCACCGGCGCCCACCTCCTCTTTCAACGGGCCTCGGCGCAACACGGCCCGGACGCGAGCGACGAGCTCTTTCGGGCTGAACGGCTTCGTGATGTAGTCGTCAGCGCCGACGCCGAGACCGAGCACGATGTCGGCTTCTTCGCCCTTGGCCGTCACCATGATGATCGGGATGGCCTTCGTGACGGGGTCGGTCTTGAGCCTGCGACAGACCTCGATGCCGTCGAGGCCCGGCAGCATGAGGTCCAAGAGCACCAGATCCGGCGCCTCGGCCCGAATCAGGCGCAGTGCCTCGAGCCCGTCCGTGGCCGTGACGACACGATACCCCTCCCGGCCGAGGTTGTAGCCGATGACCTCCAGGATGTCGCGCTCGTCCTCGACGACGACGATCTTCTCGCGTTTCATCGGCGTGGGTCACTCTCCGCGTCCGCTGCGTCTCTAGCCGTCTCGTGCAAAGATTGGGCAAAGACAGCATGAAGCCTGGCCGCACGTCACCCTAATGCCTTTGCAGCCGGTTGTCGATGGGGGATTCAGTGCGGTCAAGCGCCAGGCTGACAGCACACACATCCTTATTCTGTTTCAGTCTGCTGAGGTCTTTCGGCCTCTGTTTTGGCTTGTTTATGGCACCGGATTGGCGCCAGCAATAGTGAGTGAAGCAGGAGTCCACGATTCCCCGACTCGGCGAGACCTAGCCCGGATTTCTCACGCCAGCGCCGGCGCCTGGCCATCGTATGAACCGCCCTGGGGTGACTGGCAGTAGCCACGGGCTGACGGGCCTGTTGAAGAAACCGCTACCAGCACGTCGTCTAGGGCGCGACGCACGTCGTCCCATGCGCCGAAGGCGCCGAACGTGGGTAGCCGTAGGCGTAAGCCTACGGGCAGGAGGCGACAGATGAAGATCCTCTTTCTCGACGGGCGACCGGCCCGGACGGGGCCGGTCGCCCGTCGACGAAGATTGGTTGTTCCTCGCTCGCGGTCCGTAGGCTTACGCCTACGGCTACTCACGTGGCGCCCCTACGGGGCGTCGCGGGCACAGGTTTTTCA
>Ga0180432_10000447_pt1 | contig 67348 bp, 57 predicted proteins | sample SS_ome_10_FD_132414 | JGI IMG/M metagenome (GOLD analysis project Ga0180432, IMG submission 132414) | Hypersaline lake sediment archaeal communities from the Salton Sea, California, USA - SS_1_MS_2 metaG | ecosystem: Environmental > Aquatic > Non-marine Saline and Alkaline > Hypersaline >...
AGCTTTCGACCCGGAAGCCACGGGTAACCCGCATGGCGCTTCCCGCCGGCACGGTGGAAAACATCATGCAGTACATAATGGATACTGAGGACTAAAGAGCTATCAGGAGGAAAATCATGGCATTGAAGGTTAAGGTAAAGAGATATGATCCATCTGTTGAAAGCAGTGCGCACTTTGATGAGTTCGAGGTTCCCGTTCCCGAAGGAGAGAAGTGGACGGTGATGGATGTGCTGGATTATGTACATGAGAACATCGACAGCTCCCTGAGCTATTACCGGCACAGCATCTGCGACCGGGGAATCTGTGCGCGCTGTGCGACGCGGGTCAACGGCAAGCCCCGGCTCATCTGTCAGTATATCTCGCCGACGGAGGGGGATCTGGTTCTCGAGCCGGTGAAGGAGAATGTGGTGAAGGATCTGGTATCGAGATGAGCCGATATGCGTCAAGGTGCAAATCACTCAGCGTGTATGTTCTTTCTCTGCTATTTCGGTCGGAATTTTTTCAGTAAATAAACCGCATGCCGGCGTTCCCGTGGGATCTCCGGCATCAAAAGGAGTATTCTATGGATGATATGACGAAAGAGCGTACAGAGGGTCTTGATTTTGAGTATCTTGCCGCTGCCGTCAACGAGCGGAAGGAACTCGGGGATAGATTCCTCATCCCCGTCGGCGAGCACCTGGGGAATACCCTCGCGTTCCTGTCGCGCGTCGTCATTGAGCAGATGGGGGGAAAAGAGGGCTCTGAGTTCGTATTCAAGCTCACCGGTCACATCTTTGGCATTACGGCAAAGGCGCTGATAGAAAAGCTCGGTGAAGAGAAGGCCGAGGCGCTGCTGAAGGAGATCGTGGAGACTTTCGGAGAGGAGCGGGGAAAACGGATTGCCGAGCGGGTGAAGGCACAGGGCAAACCCCTCACTTTCAAGAATTTTCTCATCCATACCGACATGGATTCATCGAATGTAACGCCCGAGATTCAACCGAGCATTGTCGATGGAAAGCTTGTGCTTGACATTCCCTGTTGCGCTTTCAATCAGGGCGCTCAGGATGCCGGTTTCGGTGAATACGCTTACTACTACTGCAAGTACATTGACAGGGCGATTATCAGGGGATATAATCCGGATATCAGGCTCGAGGTGAGCCACAATCTCACGAAAGGTGATGATCACTGCAGGCTTATCTATGATACGATGGAGAGGTAATATAATATTTTCAAGTGACGGTTTTGGTATTGTTTTTTGAAATCATGTAATAAGGAGGTGTGAGAAAATGGGATTTCTGAAATCGCTGCGATGCATCGACTGCGGGAAGGAGTATCCCCTGGATATTATACAAACGACCTGCCCGGAGTGCAGTCAGAAAGGCCTCTTTTACGGTCTCCTCGATCAGGTGTACGACTATGATGCCATTGCGGAGAGAATCACGAAAAAGGTTCTGGAGGGGCGAAAGCCCGGCTTATGGAAATACGTTGAGTTCATGCCGATATCCGATGAGTCCAGCATAATTACCATGGGAGAGGGGGGAGCACCGCTTGTGCAGGCAAAGAACCTCGGGGCGGATCTCGGCATGGATAATCTCTATGTGAAGAACGAGGGGGTAAATCCAACTTTCAGCTTTAAGGATCTTCCCAACTCCCTCATCGTTTCGAAGGTTCATTCCGAGGGAGCGAAGGTGGTGAACCTGATGTCCGACGGAAACAACGGCGCCGCGGCGGCCGCCTACTGCGCAAAGGCCGGTATCGAGAACTACACCTTTATCCCCCACGATGCGGTTCCGGACAAGGTGGCCCAGATTCAGATGTACGGCGGCAGGGTGATAATGGTCAAGGGAACGACCACCGATGCGGGATTTCTTTCCCTCGATGCCTCAATGAAATACGGCTGGGCCAACATAACGCAGATAAAGGTGCTCAACCCCTATGCGTCCGAAGCGCACAAGTCGGTTTCATACGAGATCTGCGAGGAGCTGGGATGGAGAGTGCCCGACTGGCTTATCACCCCGACTGCCAGCGGTGACAGCCTGGGAGCGCAGTGGAAGGGATACAGGGAGTTCAAGCAGCTCGGATTTATCGAGACGCTGCCGAGAATGGTCGCCGTGCAGGGAAAGGGGGCCGATCCGGTCGTACAGGCTTTCCGGAGCAATAAAAATTGGTACGAGATTGAGTCCTTTGATCCGAAGACCATATGCGACGGTCTCGCCGCCGGGGCTATACCCGGCGCATGGTCGCTGAATGCGCTGCGGGATTCGAAGGGGGAGGCGGTGTCCGTGACCGACGATGAAACCCTCGAGGCGCAGAGAGTTCTGGCCGAGCGGGAGGGCATTTTCGCGGAGCCGTCATCGGCCGTGCCGATTGTTGCCCTCAGGAAGCTCCTCGACCGTGGTATCATCAAAAAGAGCGACACCGTCGTCTGTATCATAACCGGTTCGGGGCTGAAGGGCATGGAGGTGGCGAAACGAACCCTCAAAAAGCCGGTGCCCATCGAGCCGACCCTGGATGCGGTAGACGAGCTGCTGAATACGTGGAAAAGCTAGAAGAATTCTCTGATACGGGTTGTCGGCGTCACAAAAGGTAATTTCATATATGATAATTATATGCTGCGGTCGAAATCTCTCCGGGATTGTATCCTGGAGTGCGACAGTGCAACGAGGAGGAGCGCTATGGTTACAGCATTTCTCAAGGGGAGGATTTTCGTCGGTAACGGGGCGGTGATTGAGAATGGATCGGTGCTGGTTGAGAATGACCGCATCGTGAGAGTCGCTGATGGGGAGATATCCCTTCCTGATGATGCACGGAGAATACCGCTCGACGGGAATACGCTGTTGCCCGGTTTCATCGATTGCCATGTGCATCTCTGTCTCGATGCGGGGCTCGATCCGATAGGCGCATCGGCTCGAGATTCGGATAACCTTCTGACTCTGAAAGGAGCGGATTTTGCCAGAAAGACGCTCATGGCCGGTATCACCTCGGTTCGTGATTTGGGGGGGAAGAACGGTGTTGATCTCTCCCTGAGAGATGCGATAGAATCGGGGATCATTCCGGGACCCCGGGTTCTGGCCTCAGGTCTGATGATATGCATGACCGGCGGGCATGGCTGGCAGATGGGTCGCGAGGCGGACGGTCCCGATGAGGTGCGGAAAGCGGTGCGCGAACAGCTCAAGAAGGGGGCCGATCTGATAAAGCTCATGGCCACCGGTGGTATCCTGACACCCGGTGTTGAGCCAGCCAGCGCGCAGCTCACCGAGGATGAGCTGCGCGCTGGAATCGAAGAGGCTCACAAAGCCGGGCGGAAAACCGCCTCCCATGCCCAGGGGAATCAGGGCATTAAAAATGCCGTTCGTGCGGGCATCGACAGCATCGAGCACGGATTCTATATGGACGAGGAGGCTGTCGAGCTTATGAAGCAAAAAGGTGTTGCTTTAATACCAACCCTCTCCATCTACACGGCGGGGAGGCGGGCGGTTGAGTCGGGAATTCCCCAGTCGCTGGTGGACGAGTTCATCGGGAAGTCGAAGGAGCCGCACCTCCGAAGCGTTCGTATGGCGCGGGAAGCCGGTGTTACGGTTGCTCTGGGAACAGATGCCGGAACTCCCTTCAACTTTCACGGTGGGAATCTTTCAGAGCTCCTGCACCTCGTCGAGATGGGGTACAGCCGAAATGAAGCGCTGCAGGCCGGCACCGGAATCGCCGCGCGGGTGATCGGCAGGGAGGATCTGGGCGTCGTTATGGAGGGGAAGCTCGCCGATCTCATCATCGTGCAGGGGAATCCGCTTGACGATATCGATCTCACGAACGAAAAGCGCATTCAACTGGTGATGAAGGGAGGTCAGGTATTCAAGGATATGCTGTAGCTGATCCGTTCGAAAGGAATGGTCATGTTGCTCTATGCATCTACCGGAGGGGGGATACACGTGAGATGGCTTTTACCCGATATTCATGCTTCGATGTTAGTGTGAGGTGCGGCGGGTGGGGACGAATAGTGGTTGAGGTATCTGTTGTTGAGAGGGAATAACGGGAGGTATGCTATCGTGGGATTGATCTTCTCGAGCTGCTTCGACTGGCTGGGGAAAAATTTTCTGGATCATCTGGAGTTCTATAAAAAACCGTATCAAACGGGAAAGATATTGACAAATCTTTACACCGTGGAGAACAGGGGAACGAATATTTTTATCTATTCGGATGGGGTAAATGCTATCTGCTTCGATGCCGGTTATGATGATGATAGTCGCATGGATGAGTTCAAAAGAATCGGGATAGCGTTTAATTCAATCACACACCTGTTTCTGACCCATTCGGATGTTGATCATGCCGAGGGCATCGATCTCTTCCATAATGCAGAGATTTACCTGTCAGCGGATGAGGTGCAATTGATCAATGGAAGTGTAGCCAGAGGACTCGGCGGATTGTACTTTAATAAGAGAATTGATACCTATCGCACATTACGGGATGGCGATGAGATTCGTATCGGGGATATCACCGTGAGGGCAACTGCAACGCCCGGCTCGATGTCCTATCTTGTTAATGATGAGATTCTCGTCTGCGGGGATGCGTTGATACTTAAAAACGGCTGTGTCGAGATACTCTGGCCGATATACAATATGGATACGGAGGGCATGAAGCGATCCATCGGAAGACTCGCGAAATTGAAGGGTGTCAAGCTCATGGTAACAGCGCATACGGGAGGAACGGATAGATTCGAAGTTGCTATGAAAAAATGGCTGGAATAATACACTGCGCCATACAGTATATGACACAGGCATTCTGAATCAGACCGACCTGAGCGCTTACGGGTTCTCGCTTTCTATAAAAAGTTGCATACTAAAGAACTGCGAATAGTGACAGGGGTACCATACAAGAGGGAGTAAAACCGAATGAAACAGAGAGAAAAGCTGATTTCAAGTTTTGCCGACAGTATCGTTACCTATTCCCTCTGGTGGTGCGATTTCAGGTTGAAGCCCGTAGCGACCGGAAGAATCAACGAATACCTTTCCGTTATCAGAGACAGAAATGCGAATCTGTACCTGTACCGGAAAAACGATACGTTCATCAGCTTTGATGCGGGTTATGGTGGGAGTGTTCTCCGCGGAGAGTTTGAGAAACTTTCAGTGGATCCGAACGCGGTCGCCGCACTCTTCCTGACTCACAGCGATGTGGATCATGCCCGTGGAGCCGGGCTTTTCAGAAATGCACGTATTTATCTTTCGGAAGACGAAAAGCAGATGATCGACGGAACAACGCCGAGATTTTTCGGCATGTATTATAACGATAACAGAAATATTAATGATCCCGTTTTTCTCAGTGATGGCGATACGGTTGATATCGGTGACATAGAGGTTAAGGCGATCGCAACGCCCGGCCATACGCCCGGCTCGATGTCGTATCTGATTGAAGGGAGTATTCTCATTACCGGTGATACCCTGTTCCTCCGGGAGGGGAAGGCCCGTGAATTCCTCAGGAGCTATACGATGGACGCTGAAATGAACAGGAGGTCTATCTGGAAGCTCTCGCAGCTCGAAGGCGTTTCGTTAATTTGCACTGCCCATTCCGGATACTCGGATAATTTTCAACGGGCAATGGAGGAGTGGCGTCGATACGATCGAGAGCGAACTTCAGTTTGATTATGCATACGTGTTTATTGGAGAGAAGCAAATATGAAAGTTTATATGGCATATTTTTCAGCTACCGGAAACACCGCAAAAATTGCGGAAGTCATAAAGGAAGAACTCGTCGAGTTAGGCGCCGAAGTTCATAGTTACGATATCACCTCCCCTGAGAAGAGACAGAATCCTCCCGATCTTGATCCCTATGATGCCGTACTGTTCGGATTTCCCGTGCATTCGAATCGGGCACCGCGGCTGTTTCGGGAGTGGTTGCAGATGCTCAACGGAAACGGGAAGCTCTGCTCTCTCTTCTGTACCTACGGGGGATTCAGTGTCGAATCAACGGCTTTTACGACCAAGCAGATTCTTGATGAACGAAATTTTATCCTTGTCTCATATGCGGAGTTTCTGGGCGCCCATACGTTCAATCTGGGCGGGTGGCAGGCGGTACCGGATCGACCGGATAAATCAGATTTCGACGTTGCACGTGAATTTGCCCTTCAAACCTCCAGGAGATTTTCCGGTGAGGATGACGGCAGGATTGATGGATTTGAAAAGCCGCCGTACAGCGAGAAGGAGCTGGATGATTTTGAGAAATTTCGGTTTATGGCGGTAACACAGCTCCCGACGAGAGGGGGAGGGGATTGCAGCATGTGCATGAAATGTGAGGAGGTGTGCCCCACAGGCGCCATGAATGCTGAACGAGGCTCTGCGGATGGAGAGAAATGCATAACGTGCTTAAGATGCGTGGACTGTTGCCCTGATGGCGTATTGCAGATAAATGATCTGCGTCCGCTCTGGCCGATAAAACTTCAGATGGAGAACGAGACAGAGGAGACAGTCAACGCCAAACAGAGCAGAATCTTTCTGTAAGAATTCTCGTGACCGTCTCTGAAAGAACAATGCCACCGGTTGCGATAATTCTCGCCTTTATTACCATCGGATTATGGAGTTTTCTCGCCTATCTGGGATCACGGCTTACGCAGGTTCCCCCCTTTCTCCTTGTCGGTATCGCATTGAGCATCAGTGGAATCCTCGGCTCGATACGGGCAGCTTTGTGGAAGGTTTCATTGAAAACAGTGCTGGTGGGCATCGGCGGCATCTTCGGATATCATTTTCTCTACTTCACGGCACTGCAGCACGCTCCTGCAGTTGAAGCAAATCTGATAAATTATCTGTGGCCTCTGCTCACTGTTGTGCTCACGCCGATATTCATCACCGGGTATCCGCTCCGTCTGCATCACCTGATCGGATCTCTCAGTGGACTCATCGGGACGGTGCTCATCATAACCGGCGGACAATTTGGCCTGGATATCGCTCATACGACCGGCTATATCAGCGCGGCCGGTGCCGCACTTGCCTGGTCGATCTACTCGCTCATGACCAAGCGGCTGCCTCTTTTCCCGACGGCAGCCGTCGGAGGCTTCTGCCTCATTTCCGGATTGCTTTCACTGATCATACATACTGCAACCGGTCCCTTGTATTTCCCGAGCGGGAGGGAGTGGATTTTTCTCATGCTGCTTGGTGTTGGCCCTATGGGTGCCGCCTTTTTCACCTGGGATGCGGCACTGAAGCGGGGAGATCCCCGCATCATCGGGTCAATGAGTTATACGGCGCCACTTCTGTCAACAGGTGTCCTTATATTCGTTGGTGGCTATGAGCTCAGGTGGGTATCGGCCATTGCGATGGTGTTCATTGTTGCGGGTGCGCTGATTGGCTCATGGGATATAATACGGAAGAGAGATGATACAGAGCGCTGTGATACGTGATTCCTTCACACCTGCTTATTCATTTCAATGCTATTCTATTTAAAGAGATAGGATGATATCATATCCGCGAGCTCTCTGATGAGGCGTTCCTCTTCAATGCGGGGAGTGAAGATTTTAATCGAGTGAACAACGGCCTCAACGGCACTCCGAACAACCATCGCTGCCGCCTCAATATCGGTAACTCTGAGCTTATCCTGCATCGACGCAAAGAGCGCGGTCAGGTTTCTGAGAACCAGCTCCTCCTCCTCATAGTGTATCTTTTCAACATCCCTGTCTGAGTACTTCATCCCTTCCAGCTCGCGATGAAAATCCGGCGATTGATCGTGCACGGCGAGATCCAGCTTGATGAGCTTGTACACGGTATCCCTCCCGACCAAGTCGGAAAAGTCGTCTACCGATACTGAGCTCAGTACCTTTTCTATTCCCTGTTCGTTAAATCGTCTGACAACCTCCAGGAAGAGGGATCGCTTGTCCTTGAAATAAGTATAGAAACTTCCCGTGGCAACGCCGGCTACACGAGCTATCTCCTTTGAGTTCGTCTTGTGATATCCCCTCTTTCCGAACAGTCGTATTGCTGTGTTGAGAATCTTATTCCTCGTTTGTAACCCGCGATCCTGTTTGGGTGTTCTCACTTTTCTTTTCGGTGAGCTTCTTCCTCTCATGGTGAATGTATTCCTCTCCTGTTGATGGAATCTGCCTGTTTCTTCGGAATGATTCGGTCAAGTACAATAGAATAAATTGAACTTTATTTCATATTTCAGCGGATTGCAATAAGCGCATTGTACGGTACCACTGTTCGTTTCAGCGCATCGCATGCTCCGCCCGATCAGCCGATGGTTGTTATGAAGAGGGGATAAAGGATGATATATTGTGTACCGGTAGAACAAATTATTCTCAGTGTACCATCTTCTCCCCGATCTCAAATGCTTTGATATTGGCGTCTATCTTATCAGAAGGAAGGTAGTTGGTGATTACCTTTTCGAAATCCTTTTTATCGAAGGGGAGAATCCCCGTTCCGGCAACTGCACCGATCATCATGATATTTCCCAGAATGGGGTTCCCCAGCTTAATAGCCTCATCGGTGGCATCGATGAAGGTATAATCGGAGGTCAGCTCTCCTATGGTCGTTTCAATATCCTCTCGGCTTGGATATTGCAGCTCGCCGGCAATCACCTGTACCGGATAGATGGGGCGCGTGTTGCTGATGATCTTAACCTTGTTATTGCCATAATTTGCCATTACTTTAATTGACTCGATTGGCTCAAGCGATACAACCATATCCGCCATCCCCTTCGGAATAAGCGGGCTCCAAACAGATTTCTTTGAGATTCGCAGATGGCTCATAACCGAGCCGCCGCGCTGTGATGCGCCGAAGGTCTCTCCGATGGTGACAAAATAACCGTTGTTCACCATCATATTCCCCAGCAACCGCGAGGCTAAAACATTCCCCTGTCCACCGACACCGGTGATGATCACGTTATAGGGATCTTTCTTCAGTTCCTTTTTCTTCATGGCTTATTGCACCTCCACCTTGGTGATAGCTCCTGCAGGGCAGATGCTTGCGCACACCCCGCATCCGGTACAGATGACCTCGTCGATATGCGCGACCTTTTTCTCCTTATCCCACACCAGGCCCGGACAGCGGAAGATTCTGGTGCAGAGTCGATTGCATCCGCAGTTCTCGCCGATGCAGATCTCCTCGTTGACAGACATTTCGAAGTTCTTCTTTCCCTTTCTTTCGGGGCTCAGGGAACAGGGCTGCTTCAGAATGAGCACCTTCGCTCCCTTGGTATCCTGGAAGAGATCCATCAGCGTATTCTGCGTCTCTTCGAGTTCGAATGGATCGCGAACTTCCACGCGTGCTCCGATTGCCCGACAGACCTCGGCGATATCAACGCTTGGAACTTTCTCTCCGGTAACATTATAATCGAGACCCGGGTGCGGCTGAAAACCGGTCATCGCGGTGCCGCTGTTGTCGAGTATTACCATGGTGATATCTGACTTATGGTGCACGGCATTAACCAGCGCCGGCATGGCGGCGTGAAAGAACGTTGAATCGCCGCAGACCGAAAGAACGGGCTGATCCATATTGAACTGGCGCAGCTTGCCGAATCCGCTGGCCGTGCCGGTTCCCGAACCCATTGCGTGGACGGTTTTTACCGTGCTGAATCCGGTGGGAAGAATTGCCATGGTGTAACAGCCGATATCACCGCAGACGAATCCTCCGCGGTTATCCATTTTGAGAACATTGTTAATGGACCAGAAGGAGGCACGGTGCGGGCATCCGGGGCAGAAGGTAAGTTCCCGGTTCGGCGATTTGGTAAAGGCGAGAATCCGTGCGTTCTTCTCGTATTCTTCAGGTACCGGGGTGTATTCGATGCCGAGAACATTTTTTAAGGCATCGACCAGTATATCCGGATTCATCTCATTGGTCGAGGGGAGGGTGCCGTCGTTCTTGCCGTAGAATTTTTTCACGCCGATCTCTCCGGCAAAATCGGCTGCCAGGACCTTGATATTCTCCTCCATGAAGGATATGACCTCTTCGATGATGAGTATATTGTCCGTGCTGGAAAGATGCTTCTTGATGAGCTTCGGGGGCAGGGGCCAGGTGGTGCCGAGCTTCAGAATTCCCACCCGATCCCCCAGCCCGAGCACATGAACCGCTTCAATGGAGTAGAGGTAGCAGGCGCTGCTGGTAATGATGAGTAATTCTGGTTTCTCGGGACCCCTATAGGTATTAAAGGGTGATTCCTCGAATATCTCTGCGACCTTCTTCATCTTATTCTGTTGCAGGGTGTGCATCATCGGCACCGGTGCGGAGATAATCGGTCCTCGGTCGCTGAAAACGGGACCGTGGCAGTCAAAATAGGCTGTCTTATCAACCGAGGGGAGGGAATCGATTATCACATTGCCGCTGGCGTGCGAAAGGCGAGTCACGCTTCTGAACATAATGACGGACTTGATTTCATCGGAGAGCTCCAGTCCCCATTTGGCCATATCCTTCGCCTCCTGGAAATCGCCCGGTTCGAGAAGGGGGACCTCGAGCATCTTGGCGAAGTAACGGGAATCGACTTCGTTAATGCTCGAAATGGCGCCCGGATCCTCACAGAGGATGAGAAGCATTCCACCGCGAATTCCCGAGTAAGCGAGGTGAACGAAAAAGTCGGATGCCACGTGGACGCCGTTCTGTTTTACCGTACAGATGGATCGCAGTCCGGCGAAGGCAGCTGACGCGGCGACCTCCATGGCCACCTTTTCGTTCACTGACCATTCGACGTAGACGTTCCGCTCCTCGGCGGCTTTGGCCAGGTTTTCAATAATCTCGGACGATGGTGTACCCGGATAACCCGCAGCCACACTGATACCGGCTTCCAGCGCACCGCGAGCTATTGCTTCATTACCCATGAGCAGGTATTTGTTTCCCTTTTTCCCATCAACAAGAAATGACATGGTAACCTCCGTAGGATCAAGTAGTCATGTTCTTCAATGCATCATCATTGAGCCGTAAGATTGCACACTTGTCTTCCTCTTCAGTGTTGAGCAGTCCCTTCTCCTGAAGTCTTTTCAGCGCTCGTTTCTTCTTGTTGAGCGATGCCTCCATGAGATGCTTCCTGTTTTCGTCAGGAATATCGTCAATTTCAAGATAGCCGGCAGAGACAGCTTCATCCACTAATTTCTGGCCGCGCTCAGTACGGGTGATCAGGGTGTTCACATCAGAGATTCCCTCGAGCACACCGACTGAGATATCTGAAAATTCGGAGGTCATATCGATACAGTAATCGCAGGAGCTGGGTACCGTCTCCCGCACCACTGAGAGGGGTATCTCTATCTTCCCGTTGCCGGTGAATACTTCCATGATCTCCGCCGGTGGGGGCGGGATATCGATTTTGGTTATCTCCTCGGGTTTCGCATACTCAGTGATAAATTCGGAAAAAACACGGAAGTCCAGCGACCAGGTGCAGAAGAGTCCGATGACGAGACTTACCGGGTCGATAAAATCTTCAATACTGGTCGGATTCAGGCGCATCTGTGCGGTTGCGGTCACCTGACAGGGCGTTCCCACGAAGCCGATCTTCTGATACCCTTCTTTCACAGCCCTGTTGAGCGCTGCGAGGGTTGGAGCGGCGGTATACTTCGATGTTCCGTATGAGGCAACCTTCGCCGCGTCGGTGACAATCTCGGGAATTGGCAGGAGGTCGTTGCCGTTGCGGCCGGTGAGAATCGCCGAGTCGATGATGCCCTTGCTGAGAGCATAACTTATCAGTGCCGAGACGGTACCGCCGGACTGGAAGCTTCCGGATGGCGCGGATTTTCCGGCCTTTGCTTTTTTGATTGCGAGGTAGGTGCCGACTGGATCGATCTCATAGGGCTTTCCGAAGTAATGGCTGGACAGCTCGTCAAGGTCGACCTCGATCTTGGGGCAGAAGGCGAAGCACCTCCCCTCCTTCAGGTCACAGGAAAAGAGCTGTGCTGTTTTCCCCCGGTATGTTTTAAAATAGGGACAGAGCTCAATGCATGCTCCGCATCCGATGCAGAGATCCTTATCAAGGACATTTGATTTAAGTTCGGTTGCCCCGAGTACTTTCATGTGAACACCTCCAGATGTGTTGAAACCTTTTCATCTTCACTCGATAAGAATTCTTTTCCCACTTTTCAATGTGCAGAAGCAGATTGAATGAAAGACAGTATACGAAAAAATCGAACCTCTATTCATAACATTTGCGAAATCACAGATGTCAAGAAAAATATACGTCAATTTACTTTTATCTTGACGGTCGAATACCGGCTCGGATAATTGAGATCTGATATCATTCATATAATTGATATGTGCATAGAAAAATTATTATACATATACTATGCTCCATTCATAATGGAAGCACAAGGAGGATACTATGAAAGCCTGGATAAATGGCGAGTTGGTCGGCTGGGACAAGGCGAACGTGAGTCTCCTCTCTCACAGTTTCGGGAGGGGCTCGGCAATATTCGAGGTATTCGATATCGTGGCAGCCGAAAAGGGGTCTGCCTTCTTCTGCATCGAACAGCACATCGACCGGCTCTTCAGGTCTGCCGAGCTTGTGTACATGGACCTCCCGCTGACAAGGGAAGAGTTCATTGATGCCTGTATTAAAACGGCACGGGAGAACGATATCAAACGTGGCGGCACAAAGCTCTTCTGCTACTATCCGGGTCTCGAGTTTACCGCCTATCCGCAGAATCCGCAGGTTGACGTTGCCATCTTCTGTGTCGACTTCGGAGCTCTGGGCATCAGGCAGGAGGCACTCTCCGCTCCGGCGAACGTGGGCATCAGCAGTTACAGGAAATACCATCCGGAAACCGTGCCGATTCACGCGAAGATATGCGGGAACTATGTCAATCCCTATCTTGCGCTTATGGAGATGAAGAAGAAGGGATATGATGATATATTAACGGTGGATGTTAATGGCTACGTTGCAGAGGGGGCTACCTCGAGCGCCTTCTTCGTGAAAGATGGGAAGCTCAAAACGGCGAAACTGGACAACGTGCTCTTCGGTATAACCCGCATGGCCCTCATAGAGGTGGCAAAGGATATGGGAATACCGGTTGAGGAGACCGATATCAGGCCTGATGAGTTGCAGGATATGGATGAGGCCTTCTACTCGGTGAGCCTGATTCACATTCAACCGATGAAATCCATTGACGGCAATCCCATAGGAGACAGCTGTCCCGGTCCCCTGACAGAGAAGCTCATCAGCGCTATGGAGGAGGTCTATACCGGCAGGAACAGAAAATTCGAGAAGTGGCTCACCTATATTGATTAAATATGTTGATTAAAAAAACCGAAGCGCCGTAGGTGACCGGTTCAATGGACTATGGCGCTCCGGTTCTCAGTTCTTTCCTTACTCGTCGTAGCCGGGAATCTCCCTGATCTTCCCCTCCCAGTCGAAGCCCCGCTTCTTGATCCACTTAACCCGAAGATAGAAATATACCACTGTTACAATCGTCCAGCCGATGTAGATGTATCCGACCAGCGGCAGCTCTGCGAGCACGAGCGCCACGAATCCGATATTCGAGATGATGGAGAATACAACAATGATTCTCAGGACTGTCTTCGGAATCTTGAAGTATGCTTTTTCATAGAGGTCGGGGAACTTTGCGGGAAGCCGCCATGCGGCGATAGCGGTGATCGTCGTGAGCAGGAGAACGCCGACAGCGGTGGCAACACCGTACACATCGATATGCAGCTGCAGGAAGAGGAGGATGAGAACCAGGATAAAGTATATTCCCACCGCATTCAGAGGTGTTCGGGTGCGCTGATGAAGCCTGCTCATGAAAGGGGGGAGGAGCCCGTCACGACCCTGCGCGAAGAGCTCGCGCGGGATACCGATTGCCGCGGCGTTGATGGAGGTTAATCCCGCAAAAACGGCGCCGAGGCTCAGAAGAGCGACCCAGACATATGGCAGAAATATCTCTCCGGTGTCCTTCAGCGGGGCTTTCATCGCCTTGATCGCTTCGAAATCGTAGGGTACCGAGCCGATGAAGGCGGCGCCGACAACGATGTATATCACCAGTATGATAAGGCCACCGATGATAATCGAGAGGGGGATGTTCTTCTTCGCATTTATCATCTCCTCTCCCATCTCCGCGACTATCTGAAAACCGAAAAAGGCGGTGAAGGCGAGCACGCTTGCCAGGACCAGTCCGCCAATCCCCTGCGGCAGGGTCAACGAGAAGCTCATGCCGTATTTTGCCGATCCGATAATACCGTAGCCGAGGAGCGCGATAACGAGAAAAGCCACCATCAGAACCTGAAGCCAGGTGGCGAGCTTCAGCCCGATAAAATAGATTATAAAGAAGAGAATTGGTATGCATATCGCAATGATGAGCACCGGAACCTTCCACGGAAGATAGGGAGCGATATATTCCGCGACTCCCATTGAGACATACGTTGTGGTGCAGGCGACGCCGAGAATAGCCCACGAGGAGGTGATCGCTCCCATGAGTGGATTAATGAGCCTGCTGACATAGACATAGGCGACTCCCGCCCGCGGCATGGCGCTGGACATCTGTATGAGCGGTGCGATGCCAAGAATCGTAATGATAAGAGCAATGGTAAAGGCGAGCCACATCGCCGTTCCGGTTTGTGCGCCGATACTTGCGATGAAAACGTATACCCCCATGCCGATGACAGCACCGACGATGAGGGCCGTCGCACCGAGAAGGTTAATCGGTCGGCCGAGCTTCATCTCATCGGAGGGAATGCCCTCCGAAGCGTTGTTCTGATTCATGCTGTACCCCTTTTTTTGAAATATTGAGTAGATGAACACCCGGGAAAAAGCGAACCGGGTGTCTTCGTGGTTAGTTTTCGGGCTCCTCCAATTCCATTACAATATCTTTGTGAAAATTTAATCTCAATGGAATTAATGAAATATGAATGGGAATAATAAAATGTCAATTTCTTTTTTTTGAAACTCGAATATGAAGTTTTCTGATCCGTGATGCATTTGCTCAACTGAAACTCCATAATATCCGATCACCCGGTATGCCGCCGGTTGATATTCCTTTTGACTTGACGTATGATAAATATATGGTACAATTGCATCACTGCATACAAAAGGAAAATGGAGATCGCCCTCGACGATGATAACAACGATTCTGAAGTATTTCTTCGGTATTATTGCCGTTATCCTCATCTACGAAATCATCCGCGGTTCTATCAAGGCAACGCTCGTGAAGCGTCTCACCAAGTCAGCCCGGAAGTTCATTACCAGCCACAAGATTAAGATCGACAGATTCAAGTTCATGAACAAGTTCATGGTCAAGCAGGAACTCATGAACAACAGTGACATTCATGAAGCGATCGTGGCGCATGCTCGCGAGCACAATATGAACATTCAGGATGTGGAGGATCTCGTTGAGGGATATATCGAGGAGATTGTTCCCTTCTTCAACCTCCTCTCCTACTATAAGTTTGGCTACTGGGTTGCCAATTTCTTTATCAACATCCTCTACGAGGTGGTTATCGATCATGAGAGCGCGGATAAACTGAAGAAGATACCGGAGGATAATGCCGTCGTTTTTGTGATGAATCATCGGAGCAACACTGATTATATTCTGGTGGCATATATGCTCGCGCAGAATATCTCCATCAGCTATGCGGTGGGTGAGTGGGCACGGGTGTGGCCGCTTGAGTATATCTTCAAATCCTTCGGCGCTTATTTCTTACGGAGAAAATTCAGAGAGAAACTTTATCATCTCGTTCTGGAGAAATACATACAGCTGATAAGCCTGCAGGGAGTCACCCAGGGTATCTTCATCGAGGGTGGGCTCACGCGCGACGGCAAGTTTCGCGACACCAAGGTCGGGCTCATCGATTATATCGTCAAGATCAAGCAGAATCCGGAGTTTAAGGGTGATGTGATCTTCGTTCCCGTGGGCATCAACTACGATTGGGTGCTCGAGGATAGTGCGCTCATTAAGGAGTGGAAGACGAACGTGGAGAAATCCGGCATCGGGGATAACCTGACATCCCTCATCCGGATTACGCTCAAGGGGCCCTTCACGGTCTTTAAAAATATCATACGGTATGCGACGGGGAGGCTCAAGAATCACGGCTATGCGAGTGTGAGCTTTGGCGATCCTGTTTCGGTATCAAAGTTCTTAAATAAGCAGAAGAAGGATTTCTTCAAGCTGGCTCGGCATGATAGACTGGCAGTGGTTAAGGAGTTCGCCGATCTGCTCCTCTGGAAGATCGGGGAGGTCTTACCGGTCACTCCCGTCAGTTTGACGGCACGGGCGATACTGCTCCTGAAGAAGAATTCCATAGAAAAAAATGAGCTCGTCAGGAAGATCAATGATTTAAAAAAGCAATTGAAGAGCAACCAATGCAAAATTGTCATCGGCAAGGCATTCTGGAGCAGTCAGTTGAGCTTCAAACATCTGGAGCGGGAGAAGACCGATCGGCAGAAGGAGCTCGTCTCTTTTGAAGAGAATCTCCTTGAAGCGGATGAATCTGAAAAGATAGCCGATGTCGCTCTTGAGATTTTGAGACGAAGAAAACTGGTCAAGGTCAAAAGGGATCGCATTACGGTGAATAAAAACCGGAAGGCCTATATCGAGTATTATGCCAACTCAGTGTGTCACCTCCTCAAGGGTTAAGTGCGCTTTTTTTGTTGCAAGAATTCCCCTCTTTTCCAGTAAATGGCCTGATACCGTGTTTGCATTGTTGATAAATACTATCGATGTGCGAAGCACATTGATGAGATAGATAATGGAATATTATTGTCTTCATCGCACCGCATAATTGAGGTTCGTGATGAGAAAGAGGTTGTTTCATATCGTGAAGGGGAGGAGCGCTCTCACCGGAGAGAAGTGGGTCGTTCTCCTGCACGGCATTCTGAGAACGCCACGGTCGATGGCCAGTATCGAGAAAGAACTTATCAAACATGGCTACCGGGTTATCAACTTCGGGTATCCCAGCCGTTCGGAATCGATTACGGTTATCGCAAAGAGGCTTCATCGTGAGATACAGAAGAAAATTCCACGAAACGTTCAGGAGTTGAACTTTGTGACACACAGTCTCGGCACTATTGTCGTTCGGTATTATCTCTCTCATTTTCGGGTAAAACGGCTGGGAAGGTTTGTCATGATTGCGCCGCCCAACAAGGGCTCCGAATGGGCGCGGATTCTCGATCGGGTGCCGCTCTACCGGTGGTTTCTCGGAGTCGCCGGGCAGGAGATACGGCACTTCCCCAAATCCCTTCCACCCATTCTTCCTTCACCGCCCTGTGAGTTCGGGGTTATTGCCGGTGGACGGGGGAACAGCTCTGGTATCAATCCCTTTATACAGGGTGATGATGACGGTACTATTCTGGTTGCCGAAACGAAACTTGAGGGCATGAAAGACTTTATCGTTATCAGGGGACAGCATTCGATGCTCCTCTTCCAGAAGAGAGTTATCGACAATGTCATCTCCTTCCTCGGGACGGGGAAGTTTCTCTTTTAATGCATCACTGTACAGAGGGACTGTTGGTATCGCCCCTCTGTACGTCAAATTCACCCGAAGAGCACACGTTCAGTTTAATTTACACGACCAATACCATCGAAAGCCGCAACAGGAGAATCGGGAAGGACACTAAAAACAGATCAGTGTTTCCCAGTGAAGATTCAATTTTCAAGCTTCTCAATTCTTTCTTTGCTCATCCCGGTCTCTAATCAGTCTGTATCATTCCAATCAAACTTCTCCACTTTTATCCAGCCCACCTCGGGCATTGAGTCAAAACACGTAGGTTTTGGATTTATCCATTCCCCATCATCCAGTATCTCCCAGATTGTATAGAGATTCATTGGAGATGCCGTTTTGTCAATTCTATAACCATCCGGATGATAGCCTATATTGACCTCTTCAGCTCTATATGTTTTCATTTTCTTCCCTCATGATTTTCTTACGGGATGAAACTCATCCCCTCATGCTTTTCAGGTTGAAGTTTTGCAAGTAGCCTCTGCACGAGCAAAGAAATACTTGCGATCAGATTCATAATGGCAATTCTTATATTTCTTGCCACTTCCACACCAGCAAGGGTTGTTGCGCCCAAGATTTAATGCAGATTCCGGAGGACGACGATGGATCAATTTTTTCAATAATCCCATTTTACCATAGTTTTCCAAAAGTGTTTTTGTTGCTCTCCTGATTCATATTGGCTCTAATTCTAGAGTATATAATTCATCAAAATTGTTGTATTCGATTCTATTGTACAGTTCCCTGTTTCGATATCTCCCTATATAGGATAGGCATCACTCATCTCTTTAAGTTTCTCTCCCGCCTCGAAATCATTGCGATTATGATCAGGGTGGTAGCGAAAGGCAAGGTGCCTCTACGACTTTTTTATCTCTTCTTCCGTAGCATCTTCACTCAAATCTATAATCTTATGGGCACCTCTAAAAACCGGTATTTACATTGATCCCCTAATTGTACAAACTGGTTTTATCAGACATTGAGCCCACAGCGACACGACGTTGCGCATGCCATCGTGCACAGGAGGTGCAAAACAACGCTGGCCAAGGGGACATCCTATTAATAGCTTTTAGAAGTCCCCTTATAATAATCAACTTGAGCCATAGCTCTCTTTTTTATCAATGAGACTGTTATTGTTAAATTGCTATTTGCGCCAAATTAATTTGTCAATAGTTTTCTAAATCCTTTCAGGCTCTTTTTTCATTTTTTGTGATTGTTCCTTGAGCGCATTTAGACAATATGATGTGACCACCCTGTCTTGTATGCGTTAATTCCTATACTGGCCCCGATTTCAATCGAGCACGAAATCAGAGCAAAAACAGGTTGAAATTGGAGAAACCGTGAAATTTTCTGTATGTATCAATAATCAGGGCTATGAAGCCTCTCTTGAAAACTGCTCTCGCTCTTTCCCCTAAAAAACAATAAAGTATTGCAATTTAATGATACATAAATAAGTTAATCACATCAACGCGACTTGAGCATCTTATCTCGGTAGTGTAGTGATCCGCATCTCTTCTCCCGGGTATTTCGATATAAGGAGTAGTATGTGACAGCCAACAAGCGAATGCTTCTGAACATCATCACCCTCGGGGGCCTGCTGGCCTATGTCATCGGGATCTACATCCGCGTTGTTATTCTCGGCGAGAGCTGGGGAAATATACTCGTCGTCGGAACCACCGCGCTCGGGGGGCCCCTTGCCGGAATCGTTCTCGTCTTCATCTTTTATGCTCTTATAATCTATTTAACCTATCGAATCACTGTTTTTCAGGGGCTGAACATCTTCCTCTGCTTCTTCTGGATCCTCTCATGGTATCAGTGTGCCATTAATGAATACTTATACGCTCTCGGACTTCCCAATGAGCCGATAAACCTCTTCTTCAAGTGGCTCTTTCCGACTCTCTGGTATCCGGCAAAGGAAACGGTCTTTGTGCTCGTCTCCCTTTTGCTCACCATCCGGGGGAGGGAGACCTTCCTTCATCGGGAGCTGAAAAGGGGTGATTATCTCTTAATCGGTCTGGTCAGCGGCTTTATGCTCCTTCTCATCCTGATAAGCCAGTTGAAGTATATTAACCGATGAAAGGGCGACATTAATGCACGGGAGCTATTGAGCAGAGATCTCCGGGAGATATGAGAGGAAGATATCTGGAACGAACAATTTACTCTCAACCGCATATTGTAAGGCGTGATACCTCGAAGCGTATTTCGAGGATGCAAGTCTTGTCGGTTTACGCAGCAGAAAAATGTCTGCGAAGGGGGCTCGCCTTGTTGCGAAATAAGCTGTCGATGCTGCAGCCATCGACGGCGATAACACCGGCAGCGTGCTGCGATGTCGTTTATTTCACCGGTAGAATGAGGAACGATAACTATGCAGAGATGTCTGAGATGCTTTTTCATAGCAGTGCTGTGTATACTGTTCACGATCGGGAGTGTTGTTTCAGTGAATTCGGATGAAGGTGACAGGCGATGCAGTTTCTGGCTCGACCTGTACCGGGGCGAGCCGATTGCCTTTGAACAGCTCATGGACGACCTTGCAGCCGTTCAGGTGATATATCTGGGAGAGTTCCATACGATTGATCGGCATCATGATATACAGCTGGAGGTGCTGGAAGAGCTCTGCCGGAGAACAAAGGTAATCCTCGCGCTGGAGCAGCTGGAGGCTCACTATCAGGATGAGCTTGACCGGTATGCCCGGGGAGAGATCGAATTCGGAGAGCTTGCGGACAGGACGGACTGGGCGAATCGGTGGAATAATTATCGGGATTATCGGAAGCTCCTGCTCACTGCACGGAAGTGTGGCTCTCCGATAATCGCTCTCAATGCAAAAAGCGGGATAATCAGACGGGTTGCCATGGGCGGGCTCGCTTCCCTGTCGGCGGATAAGCGCTCGCAGCTTCCCGAATCGATACAGATGGTCGATCCTCTCTATGAGAAGCTGCTCGGAAAAATTCTGTATGTTCATCGATTTGTCGGAAAGATGAATATACGCTCTATCTATGAGGCACAGGTTTCTCGCGATGAGATGATGGCAGATGGTATAGCCCAACAGCTCACGATGCGGGGGAAGAGTCACAGTATTGTCGTCATCGGTGGTTCGCAGCATTTCGCCCACGGACTGGGTGTTCCCGCCCGCGTGCGCCGCAGGGTTCCCGATGTTCGGGACAGGATTGTTCTCCTCTCGGAGAGCGGCGATCTGTACCTCTCGGAAGAGGAGAAACATATTTCGAGAAGTATTATCATAACCCATCAGGATTTACGCTTTCTCGGAGTACCCCTTGCTGACTATCTGTATGTAACCGAGCCACGGGAATAGTATTGCAAATATTGTTGACCGGTATCGATTTTTTCAGAGGTTCCTTGAATCTGCGTTTATCGGCGTTTTAAAATTTTTCTTACAATACTCTTTCTGAGTAGATACTGGAGGTCGTTATGAAGATATTCAGGATGAATGACTATCTCGGAAGGGAGAATCCCACTCCCGAAAGCTACTTTATCGAGGAGATTCTGACCGGCGAGCACGCCAGGGAGCTGGGGGGCATTTTCAGCATCATGATACCGAAGCAGGAGGGATTTTCTCACTTACACAGGAATCGCGAGTCGCTGATAATCTGCATTGCCGGCGAGGGTGTCGAAATTGCCGATGGCACGGAGTATCCAATCGCCGCGGGTGATATCATCTTTATTCCACCGGGTGTAAAGCATGCTCTTGTCAACAGAAGCGATGAGGAGCTGCGCATTATCGAATTCTTCACCCATCCGCCCCTCGGTGCTGATATTGAGCCGGTGGATTGATGCCGCTCTTCCCCGGCAGCGTGGACGCTTCTATGCCTGCATCTCTGATTGTTTTTTATAATCCTCGAAATGCGGCATGATCATGTCTCGTGGTCCGGGGGTACCGATTGAGAAAAGAACGTGATTTCGATGATCGAGAATGGATGCGGAAAAGCATGCAATCCCTTTTTTTTATGCTCTCCATAATCCTCTGCCGGGCGATTGCTGCAAACGATATTTAGGACCCGTTTAAGCTCTTGAACTGAGGAGGGGTACATGAAAGACTTCATCAGGATTGGAATTATCGGTTGCGGGCAGGTATCACGCGTCGGACACGGACCGGCGATTAAGTCGGATCGGAGAGCGAGAATTGTCGCTATCGCCGATCCCGATGATGCGAACAGGACGAGCTTCAAAGGGAAGTTCAGGGTCTCTGCCGATTACAGGGATCATCGGGATATGCTGAAAAATGAGCACATGGATGCAGTTGTCATCGCATCTCCTCCATGGCTGCACCGGGAACAGTTTGACCATTGCATCGATGCCGATCTTCACATACTCTGTGAAAAGCCCCTTGCAACGACCGTGCAGGACTGCTCATCAATGATTGATGCTGCTGGGAGAAGTAATCGGGTAATTCAGATCGGTCATTCGAAGCGCTTTGAGCATGGCTTCCAGAAGATGAAAAAAATCATTGGGAGCGGGACGCTGGGGGATCTCTATCAGATGAGCATATACTGGCATTATTACATACCGGACTTCAGGAAGGGCTGGATTAAAAACGCACTGGATCGGTTAAAGCGGTACGGTCTCGATCTTGAGAAGAAGTACGGGACATGGCGTTATTTTGATACGCGTGCCGGTGGCGGTGATTTTTTTGATCATGCGCCCCATTACATCGATCTCATGCGGTTTTTCTTCGGGGAGGTGGAATCAATATACTGTAAAACGAGAAGATTCATCAAATCGAGGGCCCACGAAGATCTCGCTACTGCAATCTTCTCCCTCTCGAACGGTATGGTGGCCGTCATGGAGAAGAGCACCCTTGTGTTGGGGCGGCCGGTTGGATTCGAGAAGGGACATGTATATGCTGAAAAGGGAAAAATCGCCTTCGAAGCTTTTCAGGAGTACACCTATAAGCCGATGAAGCTTCGCATCTACAGGCCGATTAATATCATACCAAACGTATACCTGCCCATATGGATACCGCGCGGGAAGAAGAATACGCTGTACTTCAGGCAGATGAAGCACTTTATCGACAGAGTGGTCGAAGAGAGAGACGGCTCGAGGAGAAGCGGGGAAGAAGTGTCGGCGAGCGTCGAGGACGCCGCAATCGCAGTGGCATGGACACTGGCCGGTTACCGGTCAGCGGAAGAGGGATGTGAAATTTTGCGTGATGAGATATTCTCCCTTTAAAAAAGATACTGTATACGAGCAGTTATTAAGCTTTTGCTTTACCGGAAAGGATGAAACCCTGGAAGAAGCAGTGGAGTGATTATGCAGGATTTAAAGGTAACGGTTGTTCAGACAGAGCTCTTCTGGGAAGATCGTGATCGCAATATTGCCAGATTTGACGATATCATAGACAGGATTGAAGATACGCATCTCGTGATTTTTCCGGAGATGTTTACCACCGGATTCAGCATGGAGGTTCATCAGCTTGCGCAGACCATGAATGGTTCTTCGGTGCAGTGGCTTCGTGAAAAATCCCGGAAGCGGAGGATAAACATCACCGGAAGTATCATCATTGAGGAGAAGGGGGAATACTATAATCGGCTCATCTGGGCGAAGCCCGATGGTGATATTTGTACCTACGATAAGAAGCATCTCTTTCGCATATCAGGTGAAGAGAAGGTGTTCAGCGCCGGTGATTCGAAGGTGACTATTGAAATAAACGGCTGGAAGCTGCGTCCCTTCATCTGCTACGATCTTCGCTTTCCCCTCTGGGCGCGAAATCTCGGGAACGAATACGATGTCGCAATCTTCATCGCCAACTGGCCTGAGAAGCGCTCGGCACACTGGAAGTTGTTGCTTCAGGCACGGGCGGTTGAGAATCAGAGTTATGTTGTTGGCGTCAATCGGGTCGGCACCGACGGCAGAGGATTCTATTACAGCGGAGACTCGTCTATTATCGATCCCCGCGGTGAGATACTCTTTCGAAAGAGTCACGAGGAGTGCATTCACACCGAGGTGCTTTCCCGTGCTCTGCTGGAAGAGTATCGGGCTTCATTCCCTTTCTGGATGGACGCCGATACTATTGAGGATATTCAGAAGTAGTCTATCGCTCACTATTTGTTGTTGTGCTCCCGTATTGCTGTACTACGGATAATTACTTGACCGCTGCATTGGAATGTGTTTATTATCTATCATCACGAACGTGCATACTCGTCCCATTTTATTATTACTTCGAAGATTAACTATATGCTGGTATCACAGCTTTCTTCTGTGCAGTAATTTGAGAGAGTAGTTTTTTCATCAACATGCCGTTCTAGAAAAAAAGGAGTACGCCCATGAAAGCAAAAGCTACCGGATCATTGACTCTTGACAAGTATCTCAAAGTTGCAGCAGCTCGCTATGGCGATCGGGAGGCGATTTACTGTTCCATGACCGATAGGCGTTTTACCTTCCGGCAGATTTATGAGAGAACCAATGGTCTCGCCAATGGTCTCCTCTCGCTGGGAGTCAAGAAGGGTGATGTCTGTGCTTTCCTCTGCTATAATCGCGTCGAAATAATTGAAACCTATTTTGCGCTCGCCCAGATAGGTGTTCTGGGGGTCCCGCTCAACTATCGGCTCTCGCCAGCCGAAATGGTGGAGCTTATGGATTACTGCAAGGCGAAGTACATCATCTTCGATCCCGGTTTTACTGAAATCGTTTCGGGAATAAAGAAGGATCTGTCAGACATTAAGCAGTTTATCTGTATCGGTTCGGACGTACCGGATTTTGCCACATCTTATGATGAGCTGGTTGAAAAATCATCGAAGGAGGATACCACTATCGAGGTCTCCGAGGAGGATTATCAGTATTTCAATCTGACGTCGGGAACCACCGGCCTTCCCAAGGCCTATCTCCTGACCCATTACAACAACGCCTCTGCGGGATCCATCATGGCCTATGCCCACGATGTGACCGAGAATGACGTTATCCTCACCGTCTTCCCCATATTCGGCAGGGTCGGATTCGCCTGGAGCGCAATCGGCCTCTTCACGGGAGCGAGAAATGTTATTCATCAGTTCGGCCTGCCGCAGATGCTCGAGCTCATTCAGCAGGAGAAGGTGACCATTTCAAACTGGGTTCCCACGATTGCAAACTTCGTTCTCATGCTACCCGATCTGGACAAGTACGATTTTTCATCCCTGAGGGGACTGGTCTTCGCGGCATCACCCTTTCCGACGAGCCTGCAGAAGCAGGTGAAGGAACGGATCTGTCCCAACATATACGAATACTACGGCTTGCAGGAATCCGGTATCCTGACGCAGATGAAACCGAAGGATAAGGAGCGGAAACCTGAATCGGTGGGGACCCTCTATTTCAATGCTGATGTCCGCATTGTGGACGAGAACGGAGATGATGTTCCGCAGGGCGAGATCGGCGAGATTATCGGGCGCGGTCCGGCGGTCACGACCGGGTACTATATGAACGAGGAGAAGACGAAGGAGGCCTTCAGGGATGGCTGGTTCCATACGGGGGACCTCGGGAGATTCGATGAAGACGGCTTTCTTTTTCTGGTGGGACGTAAAAAGGATATGATTATCAGCGGGGGACAGAACGTGTTTGCGGTTGAGGTTGAGGATCTGCTTATGAATCATGTTGCGGTAATGGATTGCACCGTCATCGGCCTCCCCGATGATACCTGGGGCGAGATGGTTACCGCTGTGATTGTGAAAAATCCTCAGAAGGAGGCCACCGAAGAGGAGATCATCGAGTTCTGTCGGGAACGGATAGCACACTTTAAAGCACCGAAGCGAGTCATCTTTACCGACAACATTCCTCGTACCCCGACCGGTAAGGTCACCAAATACGTGCTGGTTGAGAAGTATTCAGGAGAGGCGTAACCGATGCTCACGGAGTGCGGGCGGGTTTCTCTTTGTTGTCGGAGTGCGCCTCTCGCGGTATAATGACTTGACTTTTTCGATGTTTTTCTAATATGATTGGTTCTGAGGTAACAACCGGTAGAGTGAGCATTCACATACTGAAATCACTATTAAGAAATGAGTAATTATTCGAGGGGGTTTTTATGAGCGGAGGTTTTGTTGGTAAGTATTGTATTGTCAATCTCTCGACAAAGAAGACCGAGGTTGTCGAACCGGGAGAGGATGTTTACAAGAAATATCTTTCCGGTTATGGTATCGGCGCGGCGGTCATTACTGAGCGGCAGAAACCGGGAATCGATCCACTCTCAGCTGGAAGCCATCTGGGATTTTGTTCCGGCCTCCTGACGGGAACCGGTGCGTTTTTTTCGGGACGCTATATGGTCGTGGGTAAATCGCCGCTGACCGGCGGGTGGGGCGATTCCAATGCCGGTGGCTATTTCTCACAGGAATTGAAGCGGGCAGGTTACGATGCCGTATTTTTCACCGGTGCGTCAAAATCGCCGGTGTGGGTGTATATCAGCGATGGTACCGTTTCAATCAAGAATGCCGAAAAGCTCTGGGGCAAGGATGCACTCGAGACTGAAGAGGCTCTCAAAAAGGAATTGGATGATACGAAGGTACAGATTGCATGTATCGGCCAGAGTGGTGAAAAGCTCTCGCTGATATCCGGTATTGTCACTGACGGCGGCAGGATCAATGCCCGTTCCGGTCTCGGAGCGGTGATGGGAAGCAAGAAGCTCAAGGCGGTTGTGGTTCGCGGAAAGGGGAACGTTCCGGTGGCGAAGCCTGATGTTATAAAGGATATGAATCGGAAATTTCTCAAGTCATTCAAGAAATCGATGCCGCAGGACCGGCTCACCTTGAAGATTATGGACTATGTTGCGCAGTTGATTGCCCGGACGGGCATCTCAATACCGACGCAGCCATCACTGGTGAAAGAAATATTCAGGCAGTACGGCACATCCGGTCTGACGGCGTACAGTGCGATCGTCGGTGATTCGCCTGTGAAGAACTGGGGAGGGGTCGGCATTGCCGATTTTCCGATTTCCCGCGCAGCGAAACTTTCAGATGACAGCGTTGTTGCCTATCAGAAGAGGAGATACAATTGCCAGGCCTGCCCTCTGGGATGCGGTGGTATTGTCGATATTAAAAGGGGGAGATATGCCGGGACCGAGGGGCACAAACCGGAGTACGAGACCCTCTGCTCTTTTGGCACTCTCCTTCTCCATGATGATCTCGATGCGATTATGGAACTGAACGAGATGTGTAACCGTGCGGGGATAGATACTATCTCAACCGGTGGCGCTGTTGCCTTTGCCATCGAATGCTTCGAGAACGGCATTTTCAGTGAGAAGGATACCGGCGGCTTGAAGCTGGGATGGGGAAAGGGTGAGGAGATCATAAAGCTCACCGAGATGATCATCGATCGAAAGGGAATCGGCAATACTCTCGCCGATGGCGTCAAACGGGCTGCTGAGAAGATCGGGAAGGGCTCTGAACAGTATGCCGTTCATGCCGGCGGGCAGGAGATTCCGATGCACGATCCCCGGCTCGATCCCGGTTTTGCAGTTGCCTATCAGTGTGAGCCGACTCCCGGTCGGCATACCATATCCTGCTTGCTCTACGCAAATGTGTACGGGGTCAAGAAGATCTTTCCAGAAATAAAGAGGATGATCAAAAGCGCAAAGGGGAAGCAGTCCAAAGAGGTGGCGCTCTATACCGGAATGAGCTACTATATGCAGGTACTGAACGGTTCCGGCATCTGTGAATTCGGTCCGATGTCCATTCGGTTCCCCATCGTCGAATACCTTAATGCGGTAACCGGATGGGATCTCTCTGCAGACGAGTATCTCAGAATTGGCGAGCGTATTCTGAACATGCGTAAGGCCTTCAACGTGAGAGAGGGTATAACGGCGGCCGATCAGAAGCTGCACGGACGCGCCTTCGGGCAACCGCCGCTTACGAGAGGCCCTCATAAGGGTGTGACGCTCGATATGGACAGTCTCCAGAAGGACTTCTTTGATATTGTCGGATGGGATTATGCAACGGGCGGCCCAACACCGGAGAAGATGAAGGAGCTTGGCATCGGTTAATCAGATACTGTTCCATGAATAGAGAACGGTAGTCGAATAAAGGGTGGAGGGAAGCAGAGGACAATAATCTCTGCTTCTCCTTTATTACAGCTGCGGAGGGAGCCGTGTATGAAGGAGGCTTCAATACATGTTGATCTCGATCGCGTGATCGGTTTTCGCAATCCGCTCCTCTTCGGACATTTCATCGAGCATTTTTACCGGCAGGTATACGGCGGTATATATGATCCATCCTCAAAGCTTGCAGATCGGGATGGTTTCCGCTCCGATGTCATTGATGCATTGAAGAGAATAAGCCCTTCTGTCATCAGGTGGCCGGGCGGATGTTTTGCCTCGGGGTATCACTGGCAGGAGGGAGTGGGTGAGCGCGTCCCCTTTTATGATACGGCCTGGCGCATTGAGGAATCCAATGCCTTTGGGACCGATGAATTCATTGCATTTTGCCGAAAAGTGGGCACGGAGCCGTACATATGCGCAAATGCCGGTACCGGCAGTCCCGAGGAGATGGGCAACTGGGTCGAGTACTGCAATCTTCCCGTGGCAGGGAGGTGGGCACGGCTGCGTCGGGAAAATGGCTTTTCGGAACCGTATGGTGTCAAGTACTGGAGCATCGGAAACGAGAATTACGGCGAGTGGGAGATCGGCGCGAAGGAGCCGGATGAGTGGGCACGCTTTGTCCGCGAGTCAGCCAAGATGATGAAGAGGGTCGACCCGTCCATACAGATACTGGCGGCCAGCAAGCTGGATCTTGACTGGAACTATCATCTCCTCAAGCAGGCCGGTCATATGATAAACTGGCTGTCCGTTCACGGTTACTGGGCGGAGGGAGATACACCCTACGATCTGTGCATGGCGCGATCGGGATCACCGGATCAAATCATCACACAGATGGAATATATCCTCGGTGCCCTCGGATTTCTCGGGAGGATTCCCATCGCTTTCGATGAATGGAATCTCCGCATGTGGCACATTCCCGGATTTCATGATATTCCTCCTCATGAGGTGAACGGCAGCTCATTGGCGGCGAATGAGGACAATTCAACCTACACCATGGCCGATGCGCTCTTCTGTGCCAGATTCCTGAATGCCTGTTTTCGTCACTGCAATACTGTGAAGATGGCGAATTTTGCTCCTGTCGTGAACACAAGGGGAGCAATATATACCCATGAGAAAGGTATTGTGTTGCGACCGAGCTATCACGTATTCGATATGTATGCAAATTATACGGGTGATACGGTCATTGATGCATATGTTAAAACGCCGGAATTCACGGTGAAGGAGCAGGCAGGATGGGATGTCACTGTTCCCTATATGGATGCGGTAGTAACACATGACGAGGGGAGTAAGAGGCTCTCAATTATAGTATCGAACCTGCATCGGGACCACAGCATTGAAGTCGAGATATGCTTCTTTAACAGGGAGATAGAGAGCGTTGCACCGGTTAAAGTTATTACCGGTGAGACTGCCGATTCATATAATGATATCGGAAATGCTGCAGTTGGCATTACGACAGGGGGAGCCCCCTTTTCTCCGGAGATACCGATCTTTCACTGTTCACCGCATTCGATATCTCTGATACAGTTACAGCTAAAATGAATGTATTTATTATCTCTTGAAGAGTATTCTGATAAATACCCGTAATGGGTAGCTCTTTACCGGGGACATGTTGACGAAGTATCATGTCATTGCGAGGAATGCTGGTTGTCCGCATCGTCATCGCGATGGCTTATTGTTTGTCAGCACTACCCCGGCTGAAGGGATTGTACGTGATTCGGAACATAGGCATGGCCAATCTCACGGAATAGGGAAGAGGGATAAGGAATTGGTGATGAAATATCTTCTGGAGGAAAAAGAATGAATGAGGGAAAACTTTCGCTCAAGGTCAAGCTGGGCTACGGTGTGTGCGATATCGGTGGTAATCTCTATTTCACGTCCATTGGCTTCTGGCTGCTGATTTTTCTCACCGATACGGTTGGATTGGCAGCGGGGCTTGCCGGACTGGTTGTCGCCATTGGCAAGATATGGGATGCCGTCACCGATCCGATGGTCGGGTATCTTTCGGACAGGACGAAAAGCCGATGGGGGAGACGGCGGCCCTATATCCTCTTCGGCTCAATTCCACTTTTTATTGCGATGATTATCATGTTTACCAATCCTCAGTTGGAAAGCCAGACTTCGCTCTTCATCTGGGGCATTGTTGCATTCTGTCTGCTCAGCACTGCTATCACCCTGGTGAATATCCCCTATAACTCGCTGACTCCGGAGCTGACGCCCGATTATCACGAGCGCACGAGCCTCAATGGATACCGATTTGTATTCGCTATAATCGGAACGCTTACCGGTGCCGGTATTGCACTCCCCATTATCAACGGCTTTTCTAACAGGAATATGGGATTCACGGTCATGGGGGCGACCTTCGGCGCTCTTATGATGGTATCGGCAATGATAACCTTCTTTTCGATTCGAGAGCCTGCGCAGCGGGTGATTCCCACCGAGAAATTCTTCAAAACCTATCTCACGGTATTCAAGAACAGACCCTATGTGCTCATCCTCATTGCCTATGCGCTGAACCTGACTTTCCTGACTATTATCATGGGAGCTGCTGTCTACTACTTCAAGTATATACACAACGACGAGTCAAAAACGACCCTGGGTCTGTTGATACTGCTCGTTACCGCCCTTGCCTTTATCCCGATCAGTGTTCTGGCCTCCAAGAAGATGGGGAAGAAGATCGTCTACGGAGGCGGCATGCTCGTCTTCGCGGTAGGAATCATGATTCTGTTCTTCTTCGGCCATCACTCTGGTATTAATTTCACGTATGGAATACTCGCCCTTGTGGGGGCAGGGCAGGGATTCACCATGGCGCTCCCCTATTCAATTGTTGCTGATGCGGTGGAATACGATTATCTTCTCACCGGCGAGCGTCGTGAGGGCGCTTTCTTCGGCATCTGGACCTTCGCAACGAAGGTGGGCAGCGCTCTGGCTCTCGCCATTTCGGGGTGGATTCTCGCTATGACCGGCTATATCCCCGATGTCGCACAGAGCGAGATCGCGAAACTCGGGATCAGGCTCCTCGTTGGACCGGTTCCTGCACTTTTCTGCCTTCTGGGGGTCGTATTTGTCTATCTCTATCCAATAAATGAGAAGCGGTATCAGGAGATTCTCGATCAAATTCGCGAGATGGAGGCAAAAGGGCTCAAGGGAATCGGCAATTGATGATGGTATGTATTGAGTCTCTTTATTCTTGTACTTTTCGGTTCCAGACTCTTATTGCAACGTTTAGCACGTGTGTGAATTAATACATTTCGGGAGATACTATGGACACAAAGAAACTTTCCGTCAAGGTGAAACTGGGCTATGGTGTCTGCGATCTCGGTGGGAATCTCTTCTTCACGGTTATCGCCTTTCTCCTTCTTAATTATCTTACCGACACGGTTGGTATCACTGCAGGGTTAGCCGGAATTATCGTCATGATCGGCAAGATATGGGATGCCGTAACGGATCCGGTTGTTGGTTATTGGTCGGATAGAAGCATGACGCGCTGGGGGAGAAGGCGTCCCTATATACTCTTCGGATCCTTTCCGCTTTTTGTCGCGATGATCTTCATGTTCGTCAATCCGCAGTTGGAAAATCAGACACTGCTTTTCATATGGGGCGTGATCGTGTACTGCTTTCTCTGCTTCGCCTACACGCTGGTGAACATCCCGTACAACTCGCTGACGCCCGAGCTGACGCAGGACTATCACGAGCGTACCAGCCTGAACGGCTACCGCTTCGGCTTCGCCGTTATCGGAACGCTGCTCGGCGCGGGGGCGGCCCTCCCCATCGTGGGGGCTTTTCAATCAAAGGATACGGGCTTCGCGGTCATGGGGACCATCTTCGGCGCCATTATGATGATAACGGCCCTGATCACCTTCGCGAGCGTTCGTGAGCCGAAATCACACGGGATGAAACCGACAAGAGGATTTTTTCAGACCTACTTGAAAGTGTTTAAAAATGGGCCATACCTTCTGATTCTCATGACCTATGCGCTTCATATTACGGCAATTACCGTGGCGAGCGGGATAACCATCTATTACTTCAAGTACCTGCACAACGCCGAAGCGCAGACGACCATCGCAATGCTCATCCTTCTCGTAACCGCGATGCTCTTCATTCCGGTCAGTGTGATCATGGCAAAGAGGATAGGAAAGAAGATCGTTTATGCAAGCGGGATGTTGATATTTTCTCTTGCGGTGATGATACTCTTCTTTATCGGGCATCTCTATCCGATTAGTGTCTCATTTGCCCTGATGTTTCTGGCAGGAATCGGTCTCGGTTTCACCTACGTGATGCCCTGGGCGATGGTCCCCGATGCCGTTGAATACGATTATCTCCTCACCGGAGAGCGGACTGAGGGTGCCTTCTACGGCATATGGACCTTTGGCATCAAGCTGGGACAGGCAGTGGCGCTCGGCATTATGGGAGGGGTTCTCTCACTGACCGGGTATGTGGCTGATGTCGTTCAGACGCCGACGGCTTCACTGGGAATCCGCTTCCTCATCGGTCCCGTTTCGGCCTTCATCTTTATTCTGGCAACGGTTTTTCTCTGCTTCTATCCAATCTCCGAGAATCGATATAATCAGATACTGAAAGAGATTCAGGAGATGGAAGCCGGGAAAGCGACATAGTCTTTGGAGGTGTTTAGTATGAATGATAAAAAGATAAACAGGCGTGAATTTATCAGATCAGCGGCAGTCACCACCTGTTCCATTGGACTTGGCTTTGGCCTCTCATCACTCAACGGCTGCGGAAAATCGTATCTTACCGATCCCGAAAAGCCGAATATCATCCTCATCACTGCCGATGATCTCGGGTGGAAGGATCTGGGATGCTACGGGAACCGTGAAATAGCAACGCCGAATATCGATCGTCTTGCAGCGGAGGGAGCACGCTTTAAAAACGCTTTTTGCATAACCTCAAGCTGTGCCGCGAGCAGGGCGAGCTTCATCACCGGACAGTACCCCCATACCAACGGCGTGACGGCACTGACGCATATCTACAAGCTGAAATCGCTCAGGCCCTTCTATCGGACACTCCCCTCGATGCTCTCCGATGCGGGATACAATACCGCGCTCGAAGGGAAGTGGCATGTATCACCCTATCTCCCCGTGGGATGGTACGGGTACCGGGAGCGGCTCAGCGGTATGTTTCCGAAGGATATGTGGATTCAGAGCGCCGAGAAGACCGTGGACTTCATCAGGCGAAATAAGGATAACCGATTCTATCTCGAGATAAACTACATGAACAATCACCGGGATGCCTACGGAGAGTTTCAGTTCGATCCGGGATTCCCCGTCGATCCGGAAAAGGTTCACGTGCCGGAGTACTGGACCATTCCCGACTGGCCCGAGATACGTCTGGAGGTGGCAAAGTACTACAGCCAGACGATGAAGATGGATCAGATGATAGGAGAAGTGCTGAAAACCCTTGATGAGCTGAATCTCACTGAGAACACGCTGATCATTTTCGTGAGCGACAACGGTCCACCCTTTCCCGGGAACAAGATGACCCTCTATGATCGTGGTATTGGCGAGCCGCTCATTATGCGGTGGCCGAAGAAGTTTCCGGCTGGCCGCACTATCGAAGGGATGGTGAGCACAATCGATATCATGCCGACGGTCCTCGATTCGGTCGGCCTATCAATTCCCGATGATATTGAGGGGAGGTCGCTCTTCGCTTCTGCGTCAGGGGAACAATCCGGCACGATTCGTAACGCCGTTTTTTCCGAGATGACCTATCACGTTCACTATCTGCCGACACGCGCGGTTCGGACTGAGCGGTGGAAGTATATCAGGAATTACTCCGATATCGCCAAGGGGCTCGATCAGTGCGATCACATGGATTGGGCGCACCGTGTCTGCGAGCTCCCGAATCAGCCGTGGAAGAGCCCGCGGGTGCACGAAGAGCTCTATGATCTCAGTAGAGATCCCGACGAGCAGGTCAACCTCGCCGATGACGGGCGCTATAAGGACGATCTTGAGAGGATGAGAGCGCTCCTGGATAAACATATGAAGGAGACGAAAGATCCCTTCCTCGGGGCTCCCTTCACTCATGATTACGATCCCGCAGTGTACGCGACGAGGCACCCGGCCGGTGAGAAGTACAAGTAGTAGGTGGCGTATAAATAAAGATTCATTTATTATTAATGAGATCGTTGTACATTATCGCGGTGTACTGAATTAATAGGTGTGTAACGGGTGACAGGTGATAAGTAGCTCACTAACCGAGTGCTGATACATTATCCTGTAATCCGGTCTGATCTTTGAATATATTCTTACAATTTCAAGGGGTTTATATGGTAAAGAAGATTCTTGGTGCAATTTTCGCTTTGATTGTTCTCCTCATAGCAGTTGTGTTCCTCCTCGGGAACGTATGGCAGCGGACCGAGCACGGCACGCTCGATTTCAAGGCCGCGTTGATTCTGAAAGCCCGGAATGCGTTTCTGAAAGAGGAGCCGCTTGTGGCCGAGAAGCTGCGCGCCGATGGGAATGCACGGGCGAAGACCCTTCAGGGGTCTCCGGAAGAGGTCGGGAAGGTTGAGGATATGAAAATTCCCGGCCCTGCCGGCGAGATTCTCGTGCGCGTCTACTCCCCTTCGGGGAATGGCCCCTTCCCGGTGCTCCTCTTCTATCACGGTGGGGGCTGGGTGATCGGCAATCTGGATACCGCCGATACTGCATGTCGGTTTCTTGCGAACAGGGTTCCCTGTCTTGTTGTCTCCGTTGATTATCGACTGGCGCCGGAACATCCCTTTCCAGCTGCTGTCGAGGATTGCTATGCAGCACTGCAGTGGGTTGCTAACAACGGAAAAAAGCTGAATGGGGATCCCTCGCGAATTGCCGTTTCGGGCAGTAGCGCAGGAGGTAATCTTGCTGCAGCGATACCGCTCGTGGCACGGGATCGCGGCGGCCCGAATGTCTCATATCAGGTGCTTATCTATCCGGCAACCAATCTCTCGGATTTAAGCACCGACTCCTACCGGTTTTTCGGAAAGGGATACGGGCTGCTCAAAGAGCATGTTGACTTCTTCATCAGGTGCTATCTCCCTGACGAGAAGGACCGGATAAATCCCTATGCGTCACCCCTTCTCGCGAAGGATCTCTCGGGGCTCCCCCCTGCAATCGTGATAACGGCCGGTTTTGACGTTCTTCGCGATGAGGGGAAGGCCTATGTTGATCGCCTGCGGGAAGCCGGCGTTGAAACCGTCCATTCGCATTATCCCACGATGATTCACGGCTTCCTTACCATGGACAGGCTTTTCGGTGAAGCCGAGGACGCCCTCGTGGAGATCTCGAATGAGCTGAAGAAGGCTTTTTATTAAATCCTTTTTTTAACGGGATTTACATGATAGACAAGAAGATATTAGGTTAAACATGTTGGCAATACATTTTATAAGTGAATTGTACTGTGCTTTTCATTTATTCTGCGAAGCTCATATATGCAAACGTATCTCAATATAAAATATGTTTAATGATATATCATCTTACGTATCCTGTTAATCCTGTCTAATTATTAGATCAATTTTCCGTGAAGATTTTGCATATCTGAGATATAGAGCAGCGGGGAGGCACCATGGACTGCGAGATGAACGATGCGCCATACCGAGATCCGCGCCGATCCGTCAATGAGCGTGTTGAAAACCTTCTCTCACTCATGACCGTGGAGGAGAAGATCGCACAGCTCGGGAGCGTCTGGGGGAGCTCCTGTATGGGGAATGGCTCCTTCAGCTATGAAAAGGCTTTTGATCTCCTGAGAAACGGAACGGGGCATATCTCCCGTATCGCCCTGCTCCTCGGGCCGCGTGAGCGGGCTGAAGCTGCCAATGCCATTCAGCGATTTTTGATTGAACAGACCCGACTCGGCATACCGGCCATCGTTCATGAGGAGAGCTGTTCGGGATATATGGCAAGCGAGGCGAACTGCTTCCCCATGCCCATCGGCCTTGCTTCCACATTCGAGCCTGCCCTTGTCCAGAAAATGGCTGATGTTATTCGGCGGCAGATGCGTGCGGTCGGTGCCCATCAAACCCTGGCTCCCGTTGTTGATGTTGTTCGAGATGCGCGATGGGGTCGCGTCGAAGAGACATTCGGAGAGGACCCCTATCTCGTCTCCCGAATGGGAGTTGCCTATGTCAGGGGTCTTCAGACCGGCGATCTCAACGGAGGAGTTGCCTGCACCGGTAAACACTATGCGGGCTATGGATTTTCCGAGGGGGGGCTCAACTGGGCTCCGAGCCATATCCCCGAACGGGAGCTGCTCGATGTCTTCGTGGCTCCCTTTGCAGCGCTTGTCGCCGAGGCGAAGGTGGTGTCTATAATGAACGCCTATCAGGAGATAGATGGCATCCCCTGCGGCGCATCGAAATATCTACTCACCGATGTTCTGCGGGGAAGGCTGAAGTTCGAGGGAAATGTCGCCTCCGACTATACGACGCTCGAGCATCTGTATCAGACCCACAACATCGCCGCAGATGAGAAGGAAGCCGCCCTGCTCGGTCTCGAGGCCGGGCTTGATATTGAGCTTCCTTACAGCAAGGTGTATGGGGAGCCACTCATGGAAGCAATTAAAAAAGATGCTATCGGCATCGAGCTGGTTGACCGGGCGGTACGGCGTGTTCTGAAGGAGAAGTTCGAGCTGGGTCTCTTCGAGGAACCCTTTGTAGAACTCGATGCCGTGATGAGCTGCTATCACCGGGAGGAGGAGAGGGTGCTCTCACGCGATATCGCCCGGAAGTCCATGGTTCTCCTGAAAAACGAGGATCTGCTTCCACTCTCTTCAGATATCACGTCACTAGCGGTGATCGGTCCGGCTGCGGATTCGGTCAGGCTTATGCAGGGGGATTATCACTTCCCCACCCATCATGAGATAGTCTACGGCATGATTCCAGAAGATGCTTCTTCCCGGGATGGTGCTGAAAGCACGCAGGAGGAGATGTCTGAGATTCAGCTCGCACAATACCTTCCCGGGATGGTAAGCGTTCTCGAGGGGATACGATCACGCGTCTCATCCGGTACCGAGGTGCTGTACGCGCGTGGCTGTGATATCTCTGGTACTGAGACGGGTGGCATTGCGGAAGCGGTTGCTCTCGCAGAGAGAGCTGCGGCAGCCGTTGTTGTTGTGGGAGGTCGATCCAGCCTCGCGAAGGGTTGCACCAGCGGTGAATTCAACGATGCCGCTTCTCTGAGTCTTACCGGTGTACAGCAGGAGCTCGTTGAAAGGGTGGTTGCAACAGGTACGCCGACCGTTGTGGTGTTGATTAACGGACGCCCGCTGGCCCTCCCCGGAATTGCCGGGCAGGTGCATGCTCTCCTCGAGGCGTGGCTTCCGGGGGAGGAGGGGGGTAATGCCGTTGCCGATATTCTCTTCGGAGTCGAAAACCCGGCAGGCCGCCTGCCGGTGAGCCTGGCTCGGGATGTTGGCCAGATGCCGCTCTACTATAATCATAAACCGTCGGGCGGGAAGAGCATGTTCTGGGGCGACTATTCGGATATGCCCGCATCACCGCTCTTCCCCTTCGGTCATGGGCTCAGCTACACGAGCTTTGTATATGCGGATCTTCAACTTTCCGCGGAAAAGGTTTCCCCTGAATCGATCCTCGACATCACTCTTTCGGTACAGAACAGCGGCAAACAGGCCGGCGATGAGGTGGTGCAGCTTTACCTTCAGGATGTTGCCGGGAGCGTCACCAGACCCGTCAAGGAGTTGAAGGGATTTCATCGCATTTCGCTGGAGCCGGGCGAATCACGGGAAATAATCTTTCACCTCTCTATGAGCCAGCTGGCATTCCACGGGAGTGATATGCAGTTCGCCGTGGAGCCCGGGCAGATGAAGATTATGATAGGCGCTTCCTCGGAAGATATTCGCCTCGAGGGATCCTTTGAGATCACCGGCGAGCGGCGGCTGATCGAGATGATCGACGTGGTTCCGGCGGGAGTTACCATTAAATAGGTATACCCGCTGAAAACGCCGATTGTCGTCGATAGGCACCGATTGATGCCGATATCGCATATTTCAGGGAGGATTGCATGAAAAAGATAACACGCCGTGGAATAGTGAAGGCAGCTCTCTATGGTGGTGCAGGTCTGGTGGTCGGAGGGTTGGGATATCATTTGATCAATGCCTTCACCGGAAAAGACTACGATCACAGCAGAAGGGAGAAGGTGCTGGAGAGCATTGCGGAAAGTGATAATCCGGAGGAGCTTCCCAACATCGTTATAATCCTCACCGATGATCTCGGCTACGGCGATCTTTCCTGCTATGGATCATCAGCAGTATCAACACCCAATCTTGATAAAATGGCATCATCGGGCGTTCGAATGACAAGCTTCTACGCGAGCGCTCCTGTCTGCACTCCCTCACGGGCAGGGCTCCTGACCGGGCGGTATCCCATTCGGTCGCACATGAATGATGCGCTCCTGACCACCTGGTCCCTTATGGGGATCGGACATCGGCTCCTGGGCTACTGCGACTACGGAATCCCTGAAGATGAAATTCTCCTCTCCGAGATGCTCAAGCGCCGTGGATATAAAACTGCCCTCATCGGCAAATGGCATCTGGGCGATTATGCACCGCACCTCCCCAATGATCGCGGTTTTGACTTTTTCTATGGCGCTCAACGGAGTAACGATATCAAACCCTTCGCGATATATCGGAATAGGGAGATAGAGGTGCCAGCGCCTGCCGATCAGGAGGTGCTGACCACACACTATACGAAGGAAGCAATCGATTTTATCGATCAGAACAGGAAGAACCCCTTTTTTCTCTACTTCGCACACACCTTCCCTCATATTCCCCTGCATGCTTCGGATCGATTCCGCGGTAAATCAAAAGGAGGTCTCTACGGCGATACCGTGGAGGAGATTGACTGGAGCGTGGGGGAGTTGTTGAAGGCGTTGAAGAGATTTGGCCTTGACCGAAAGACCGTTGTTTTCTTCACCAGTGATAACGGCCCCTGGTATCAGGGAAGTCCAGGCGGCATCAGGGGGCGGAAGCGTTTCGTCTTCGAAGGAGGATTCCGCGTACCCATGATAGCCCGGTGGCCGGGAGTAATCCCCGGAGGGACTTTTTCCGATGAGATGAGTATGAATTTTGACCTCTTCGCCACCTCGCTTCAGCTCGCCGGGGTTGAGGTTCCCTCTGACCGGATAATCGATGGGAGGAATATCCTCCCGCTGCTGCAGGGGAAGGCACCATCACCCCATGAGACCCTCTACTTCTACTGGCGGAAGAAGCTCTGGGCGGTTCGCCATCGGAACTGGAAGTATCATCGGCGGCATGAGGTAGGTGATATCAATCCTTATCCCTGGCCGCACAACGAAAGGCGGGGTCCCTATCTCTTCAACCTCGAGACCGATCCAAATGAATCGTACAGCATGACTGATACCTATCCCGAGGTTGCCCGGCAACTCGCAACAATGATGGATGAATGGGAATCGGCAGTGAAGAGGAATATCAGGGGGTGGGAATAATTCCCCTGAAGGTGTGCCGATATCCCTACCGCTTCATCGCCTTGATGAGTATCATCTCTATCTCCCCACGATGTTCATCCGGATGAAGATAGCAGTCTATCAGCCGTTCATGAGGGAGCGCTTCGATACGCTCATTCATTATCTGCAGCGCTCTGCTGTTGACCTCGATGGCTTTTTTGACGGGCATTCGCTCGGGATTGATGTCTATTCCGAAGTATTCCTGATAGCCGATCATCTTCAGTGCGTAGAGGAGCGCTTCAGCCTGTTGCCATTCCACGACACCGACATTGAGATCCTGATCGTAGTTGCCGAGCGGCTGACTGTTGATATGCACATGTGCAAGTCTTCCCTCCAGGGAGACCAGTGAATAGGCAGCGGCAGCATCTTCATATCCCATTCTGACGTGACCGATTTCGGGATTGAGCCCAACGAGGGTGTACCCTTTGGCGAGCAGTTCTCGGTTTTCGTTGTTTTTGAGTTTCTGCTCAACCCGCTGTGCAGCGAGTATCCCCTCCGCGGTTGTTCGGTAGATATTGTTCGGCGCCGGTTCATAGGGTTTCGGCTCAATGGCGATGCGAACACCGGGGACCTCGTCCATCGCGCGGGCCATCGATTCTTCGAAGGCATTCCACATCCAGTAGAAGTTGGTTCCCAGTGAATAGGTGTAGCCGTCGATACCGGGCCATGATATGGCGCAGCGTGCCCCTGCCTCCTTCACCAGCTTCAATCCGTTGATGGCAATCTGAATTGCCTCATCGCGTATCGCCGGATCAGGATTCGACAGGGAACCGAATTCGAAGTTCTTATTGTAAAAATGTGAAAAGGGAACCCCCACGAGCTTGATGCCCGACCGCTTTTCAAGCTCCCTGTAGCGGTGAAGGTTTTCAAAGTTCACCTCATCGGGGAAGTGGGCCTCGATACCGGTAACCCCGAACTCGGCGAGCTCTTCAGCCATTGTTAAACGCTCGTCGATGGATTTCGCCTCAACGTACGGCTCGTGAAACCGGCCGCCGCCCGGAGTAAAATACCAGATGCCCACCGAGAGCTTCAGTTCGAGTTTGAAGCTCTTCATATGCTCGATGAGCTCTTCTCGTGTGCGTATCTTCTTCTGATAGGAGAGGTCCCGCAATTCATACATGGCAATGCTCCTTTGCTTAAGTATCCTTTTCCAGTTGTGCATAACGCTGGAGGAGGTTTTCGATTATTATACCATTCTGCTTCGGTTCGAGGTATGAAGATATCTCACGCTGAACGAATGTGCTGACAGTTTCCTCGTAACTCAGTCCGAGAAGCGCCCGTGCGCCGCTGAGAGCGCACCCGAGGGGTGCGGCGAAGTCGGCATTTTGTATCGTAAAGGTCCTTGCATGGAAAACGTCGGCTATGAGCTGTCTGAGGAATCTGTTGCGCGAGCCGCCGCCGACAATGCAGATCTCATCAACTGCGCTCAGGTGGCCGGCGTGAAGCTTCAATGAGAGCACCTGCGAGAGGTGAAGTGCCCTGATGTTTGTCTCAGGATCATCTTCATCGAAGCCGTCGCGAATAATTCCTCGTCTCAGCAGGGGGACCGATTCGTCGAGCAGGCAGGGGAGCATGATCTTCTCGTCCTCGTTGAGGAGCGGATCGCCGGCAGCCCGGGTGTAGCTTTCCCAATCGAGGGTGGGGGTGTATCGATGGCGGAAGTGATAATGCACCTTGCCTCCGTTGGTGATGACCGAGAGTGCCATTGCAGACCCCTTCGTGTAACCGAACACATTATATTCTCCGGTTTCTGAGGGGCGGATCTCCTTCATAATGCCATTGACGGTATAACTGCTTCCCAGTGAAATCACACAGCTGCCACCGCAACCGAGGAGCGTAGCCGGATTATCACCGGTTCCTGAAAGCACAAGCGCTTCAGGGTTGAGGTCGTATTTCCGAACAAAGTACCGGCTCACCGTGCCGGCACAAGCATCGTAGTGATCCAGAGCGCCAATCTTGCTTTTCAGCGATGATTTAAGTCCCTTCTTCTTAAGGTACCGTTCAGTAACGGTGAGCACCTCGCTGCTCCATCCGGGAGTATCGATATCGAGATTATTCAGATTCGTTCCCCAGCCATCACCGGTGTCAACCGGCGCAACAGTTCCCGCCAGAATTGATGTTATGAACGCGCTGAGGAGCAGTATCACCGATGTTTGCTCATATTCCTCTGGTGATTCAGTTGCCCATTTCAGAATCTGTGAAGCGGGGAAGCGGAGCTCTGCCCTGTTGCCGGTGATGGCAGCAATGCCGCCGTATTCTCGCAGCGATTCGGTGAGATACTTCACTTCACGTACGGGACTGCGGTCTTCCCAGAGAGGTGATGTTTTCCTGCTGATTGAGGATTCGAGCTGGCTGATAAGAGTCACTTCAGGATCGAGTGCTCCTACCTTCTTTCGGAAGAAACTGTTTGTATATACTGTGCAGTGCTGCATCCCGTCAGTTTTGATCGCGCCGATGCGGGAGAGATCAATACCGTCAGTTTTGAGCCTGGTAAAAGCATGGTCGAGCGCCTCGATTATCATGAAGGGCGAGGTATGTCTGATCTCCGGATTCTCCGAGGGGAGGACACCGCCACTGGTCCGGTATCGGGGGAAGGTGCTATCATAATCGAATGAATACGCATAGATGACCGCACCGCTGTTAATGTCGAGCACAATCAGTTTTACCGATTGCGTGCTGAACTCCATCCCGAGGGTGAACATTTTGCTCTCTCCAGTACAATTGTATTGTGTATAACGGTTATGGTTTCTTTGTCAAATGGATTCTGTTACATGCAATGCCGGCATCAGGATGCGGGATATACACAGAAACCGCTCCCCTTTGGGCAATTGCGGCGTATTATGCCCATAGGGGTGATATTGGAAGGCTCATAACGGTCATTTGACTCTCACAGTAAAAATGCTTGACAGATTATGTCATTTCTGATAAATGGACTGACCAGTCAGTCTAATACTTTTATATTTCAGGATAAACCAGCAAATGCCCAAAAAGAGTATTGTTTACGAGAGATTGGGTGGGAGAAGAATACCGCTTTACGCGGAGGTCGGGAAATATTTCACCCCTGATGGCAGCTTCAACGAGGATGCGTTCAAAGAGAAGATGAGGAAATCACTGAATGCGATGAAGAAGGAAAAGAATTTTGCCGAAAAGGCCGGAGCATGGATCTCGACCTATCTCGTTGAAATACTGAACTATCTCGAGGAGAAAAAATTGGATGATGCTTCCGTGAACCTCTTCAGAGCGGCAGTCGAAGAATCAGCGCGGTTCGGCATCGATGAGATATCACTACCGCCCGATCATCTGCAGAGAATTCTCACGCGTTCATCAATCGTCCATGATCCCGTTGACACCGGGAAGGATACACAGGAGAAGAAAAAGAGGAAGATATTTGAGGCGGCGTTGCAAGTCTTTGCGCGCGAAGGTTATCATCAGGCGACCATGGAGAAGATAGCTGAGCTCTCGGGTGTCGGCAAGGGCTCCCTCTATCGGTATTTCAAAAGCAAGGAGGATCTTCTGGATGAGCTCCTCATCTATAAATACGATGAAATTGTACAACGGGTGAATCAGATCCTATCGAAAGATAATAATATACTCAGGCAGATTCAGGAAGCGGTTGAGTTCTGGGTTACCTTTATCTATAAGAATCACATATTGTATACGTTGATACAGAGTGAAGCTCAGGTGGGAAGCGGGAAACGGATCCTCTTTTTTGATTACCTTGTCTCACATCTCCCCATGATAAAGGAGCGGGTGGTTGCCCTGAACCTGGAGAAGAAGCTCAAGACAACAGGTTTTTACACTGTCTTCTACGGTATTCTCGGTTTTATCGATGGTGTTGTTCAGAAGTGGTTCAGATGCGGGATGGAGTATGACCTGCGTGATGAGATACCGGTCATTCTTGAAGTTCTCTTTAACGGTTTTGTGGGAGAGCGAAATACTCGCAAGACATTCTTTATCCCGCCGGAAGAAACATCGAGCTCATGAACGGATTTTCGTTGATGTGCTCTCTATTCGCAAACAGGCTGTACCGATAGCTTTGCATGCTATCAGAATAAGTATAAAAGGAGGAATGAAAATGTCAGTTCATCATGAAGAAGATTCGCCTCTCCCTGGTAAGGAGCGGGGAAGAAAAATTGGACCGGAGGGAACAGCGGATGTTCATCGATCGCAATGGTATCCAGCGGAACATCCGGGCACGTGCGAGGTGCCATACATTCTGTTCCCCCGGTCAATTACAACTCAGGAGAATATTCTAATACGGAAAATCTGGAAGTCAAGTCATTATTCCGGTCTCGATTTCACCCCCTTTGACATTACCGATGTCCCCAACAAGTATCGGCTTGCACAGGTGCTTGCCTGCGGTCTGAAGGCCTCAAATGCGACCTATTCGCAGCACTGGCAGGGTATGTATTTCGACTGGACCTTCAACGAAGAGATGCAGGAGATACTCAGCTCAATGGATATGGTGCGTGGCGAACGGTTCGTTGAAAACGCCTTCGCCACGGTGGTTCTCATCAACACCGGGTATGGCGGCGCTTTCATGGAGATGCTCCGGTTACGGCGACGGCCGATACCCCCCAGTCTGCTGAGCCTTGAACAGATTGATATGGGTACCTTCGAGCATAATATCAAATGCGCCGTTGGAGCGGTTCTCGGTGGGAATGTCGGGGTGAATGTTATCCGGCATTCGCTCTCCCGGGACCTTATTGCGGGGAAGAACGGGAAGGGATATGCGGCTCTGAAAAAGATGGTGATGCTTCCGGGTATGGATGAGTCGGGAAAGATATCGACGGTCATTCAGATCGGATTCAAGCGACCGGCAGAGAGAGTGACTTTTGAGCTGGAACTGATGAAGCTCGCAGGAGCAAAACTAATAGAACGGAAGAGTGAACGGCGGAATGTTGATTTCAGCAGAAATGTCCCCTTCAAAATAATGCTGAGATTCGCGCAGTCTTTTAAACGAGAAGTAAAGCGCGCAGGTTTACAGAATGTCATCCGAACGGTTATTATCGAAGGTGGCACGCCGGAGGGGCAGGATACGCTCGACCGGATACGGGTTTGCATCAATACGGGCATATCGCAGGCAGTGGAAGAGATCATCAGCTCCTTCGAGAAGAATCGGGATGAGGGAGTTGTCGGTCCCGATCTCGAATCGTATAAGGGGATGGCGAGTCTCGTTGAGGATCTGGGCAAAAAAGTTCTGAAACCGCGGGAGGATGCGCACCGGATGGTCATCGTCTATATCGATATCGATGCGATGCGTGCCGCGGGAGTGGAGCTTGATATCGCCGAGCAGGTTGCAGGCGAAGCGATACAGGCCGGTCTTAACTCGGTACATCTTGATGGGACAAATAATATCCCTGAAGATGAGGATCTCAGATACGGGGCATTCTGTCTCACCGGACCGATACATGCCTCTGAGCTCCTTGATGACGATGAGCAGCTCAATCGGGGCTGGGGCCGCGGTTTCTGGGATATTGTCGATCCGGAGATGTCGCCGATGAGCAAGATGCTGGCGCTCATCGCCATTTCTGCAAAGTATGAGCAGGATGCGATGATTGCCGAGAGACAGGCAATGGAGCAGCGGAAATCGGTCAACGATGTATTCTGGTACCGAACGTGGAATCATCCCGAGGGGAAGAAACTCGATCTCCCACACTGGATATCCTATGCAGATATGCTCCACACGATACCGATTTTCGGGAATGAGGTGCCGTATCGGGAGGAACCGCTCCCTGAGAATCTCCCCCCTCATCACACGATAACGGAGCGATTTTTACGGAGACACGGATAGAGAAAACCCCTTGTATTCCTGACAAGTAGTGAGGGGGAACAGATCATTGTGAATCCTCCCTGCGCCGTATCACTTCTCGGCAGGGAGGATTCTTTTTTGAAGTATACTCACAACACTGACGGATCGTGATTTCACAATCGGGTGAACGGCTCGGAGAGAAATCCCTCTTGACTTCTCTGTGCGCACCTGTATCTTTTCAATGCCGGTCGCTGGCTTTGAGCTGATGGAAGAGTCGGGAGGTGAAGGATGAATGCTATTTACGAGCAGATGGCAGAGCGAATCATGCTGAAGGATTCGAAAATGATTCCTGAGCTCTTCAGGATGATTGCCGACATCGATGAGGGAGAGCTTCTCATGGCGATGCCCGGCACTCCCGCTGAGCTGGCTGAGAAGATCGGAAAGCCTGCTGATACGGTTGAGAAGATGTGCCTGAGCCTCTATCACAAGGGATTGGCCTTTAAATCCTTCAGGGAGGGAGGTGTTCGGTACAAGATGTGCCGTGATATTGTTCAGTTTCACGATGCCACCATACTCTGGCCCGAAGCGCCGCAGGAATATCATGATCTCTGGCAGCGCTTTATGGAAGAGGAGTGGCCGGAATTTGCACGCTCCGTTGAGAAGCTCCTGCCACGGCCCTTCAGCCGCGTCGTACCGGTTCAGGAGGCAGTTGCAGTGGAGAAGCAGCAGATTCTCGACAGTGAGAGCGTAGACAGAATAGTGGAGAACGCCGACACACTGGCGGTGACGAGATGTACCTGCCGGCTTATCGCACATAAATGCGACAATCCTGTTGAGGTCTGCCTGCAGGTCGGTAACGCGGCGAAATATACCATCGATCGCGGCACGGGGAGGGAGGTGTCCAAAGAGGAAGCGCTGGAAATTCTGCGAAAATGCGAGGAAGCGGGATTGGTCCATGTCACCATCAACAGCGCTCATGTCGGTCACTTCATCTGCAACTGCTGCAGCTGCTGCTGTCAGGTTCTCCCGCTTATTATATCTGAAGGATTGCGTCTGGCCGATCCGAGCCGGTACCGCGCGGCGATCGATCCTGAAGAATGCACCGCCTGCGGTACCTGTCTGGACCGCTGTCTCTTCAATGCCATTGAAGAGCGGGAAAAAGATGGCGCGACAATAATGCAGGTTATCGATCAGAAGTGTATGGGATGCGGCCTCTGCCAGCCAACCTGTCCCGAGGAAGCCATACAGCTTAAAGAGGTGCGCCCGGCGGATTTCATTCCATCCTGATATGCTGGCCGGAGAGCGTTTGGGAAAGGCAATTCGTCAATGAACAGGGGAAAGTATCGAGAAGAGCTCATTTTCTACGGAGATGATATTCGGATTGAGCGGTTTCCACCGGAAACGCTCTTTCTCTATGCCAATCAGCCTCTCGCTCCGGTTGATCCGCATGAAGCGATATCGAAGGCACTTGATGAACCGCTGCAGGCGGAACCGCTTGAGAAGCAGCTGACCGCGTCGAGCCGGGTCACCATCGCCTTTGATGATCCCTGCCTCCCGATTCCACTCATGCGCAATGATGTTCGCGGTATGGTTATTGAGGAGCTTCTCAGGCGTCTCTCGTCTATCGGTATTCCGCGCGAGAGAATTCGTCTCATCTGTGCCAACGGTTTGCATCGCAAATGGACACTCGGAGAGCTTGAGCTCATTCTGGGAAAGCGGGTCATTGCCGAGATGGGCTCACGGGGGATTATCTGCCACGATGCGACGAGAGATGAAAATCTGGTATTTCTGGGATCCACTGATACGGGGCTGGAGGTGGAGATCAACCGCGCTGTTGCTGAATCTGACGTAACCATCTACGTAAATCTCAATTTTACCTCCATGAATGGCGGCTGGAAGAGCATTCTCGTTGGACTCGGTTCCTATCGAAGCATACGACATCATCACACGCCCGAGCACTGGAACGGGTATCACTCGATTCTGGATCCCGAGCGGTCTCCCATGCATCACGCTATTCAGAAGATGGGAGAACTGGTGGAAAAGAAGCACAATATTTTCCAAATTGAGAGTGTGGTGAATAATCAGATATGGCCTCATCATCTTCGGAACCTCCTCACGCCACTGGGCATGAGTGATCGGGATACCGGATCTCTGATGCAGAAGTTTCTTCCAGTCGCAGCATACGCTCCGCGACGGCTGAAGAGGATAGTGCGAAACGCCCTCCGTTCCGACTACCGGCTCTGCTCGATAGCAGCCGGATCGGTGGAAGCCGTTCATCGGAAGACGCTTGAGATTCTCTTCAGGCAGCAAAACGTGCAGGTCGATGGGCCGGCGGACATCCTGATTCTGGGGGTTCCCAATCTGAGCCCCTACAGCGCGTTATCGGAATTCAATCCCATTCTGCTGCGCCATCTGATTCTCGGCTATCTGCGGGAACTGTACCGAAATCGCTCACTGGTTAGGGAGGGTGGTATCATCATCGCCTGTAATCCGGGGGTGGAGGTATTTCATCACCGTCATCATCCGTCATACCGGGATTTCTGGGAGCGCGATGCCGAAGCATATGCGGATCCCGAGCGATGCTGGAATGAATTGGCCGAACCCTATGCGAACAATTCGGAATACCTTGATCGCTATCGGAATGATTATGCCTATCATGGTACTCATCCACTCATGCTCTGGATGTGGAGCGGCATGGGTCTCAGAAGAGTACGGGGGGTGATTCTCGCCGGTTCACGGGAGCCTGACACCGCCCGTCGGCTCGGCTTTACTCCCGCTGGGGATCTGAAGCGGGCAATTGCCATGGCCAGGGAGATAGCGGGGAAAGACGCGACGATAGTATATCAGGTGATACCTCCGCTTTTCTGCGTGGATGTGCCGTGACGACGCAGAAGAATACCGGTTTCTGCGGGTATTTTCGATATGAAGAATTCAGATGATATGATGATTGTATGATGTATCGTATGAGAAGGAGGGGGCGATGGAGAAGGGTGATAGATATGAAAGAGATTTTCAGGGACACTATGCAGAGGTGAACGGGGTAAAGCTCCACCATGTGAGCTGTGGCGAGGGTGCGCTGATTATGTTTCTTCACGGCTTTCCCGAATTCTGGGCCGAGTGGGAGAATCAGCTCATCGAATTCGGAAAAGACTATCACGCTGTGGCTCCTGATATGCGGGGATATAATCTCTCCTCCAAGCCGGAAGACCCCGCGCAGTACGGCGTCGGCCACCTCACCGAGGATATCCGTGCGCTGGCGGAGCATCTCGGTTCTAAACGATTCATTCTTGTGGCGCATGACTGGGGTGGTGCTGTTGCCTGGTTTTTCGCGAATCGATATCCGGATATGCTCGAAAAACTGGTTATCATCAATGCACCTCATGCGGGCGTCTTTGCGCGTGAGCTCCTCTCCAATCCCGAACAGCGGAAGGCGAGCCGGTATATGCTTATGTTCCGCACTCCCGAGGCGGAGCGTATTCTCACGGAGAACGGTTATGCAGTGCTCTTCGACGCGGTGCAGACCGGCGGCAGCAGATGGAAGCTGTCTGAGGAGGAGCGCAAAAAATATATTGAAGCCTGGTCGCAGCCGGGAGGGCTCACCGGCGGTCTGAACTACTACCGGGTGTCGCCCCTCTACCCTCCGACTTCAACAGATGATGAGAAGAATATGGAGGGTATTGCGAAGCTCGACCGTGAATTTCTCGCGGTGAAAGTTCCCACCCTGGTTATCTGGGGAGAGCTGGATACGGCCCTTTTGACCGGTAATCTTGACGGGCTTGAGGACTATGTCGATGAGCTGACCGTAAAGCGCATACCGGATGGCTCGCACTGGGTGGTGCATGAACAGCCTGAGTTGGTAAATAGCCTGATCCGTGATTTCATCAAAAAATAACAACGAGTATCACTCGCTCTACACCCGCGATTCTTTCAATAGTGAGAGAAGGAATAGTGAGCGGATAAATCAATTGTACAGAAGATCACCTTTTTCTGATAATCGGTGGCAGCTCTTTTAATTCCAGATGATTCCACCCCCGTGCAAGTATGAGTGCAGCCATCGTGGAGTAGTATTCGGCATTCTTGCCGGGGCACGCTATCTGCAGGAGTCCATGGAGCACAACCACTTCTATGAGCCGAAATGAATATTCAGTATTCTCAATATGCAGTGATATTTTTTCCCGGTATTTCAGTATCCGGGGTATGATGATGAGGGTGCCCACTCCCCAATCCAGCTCTCGTATTGCGACGGCGTTCTTGTATCTTTTCTTCGAAGTTCTCACCGTTCCCCTGGAGAAGATAAGCTTTCTGTCGGTCAATTGAAGCTGTTTCACGCATCGATAAATAAAGTCGAAAATGCTCCGCGGAACACCCGCGGCGAAGGAGCAGTTATTTTTGGAAAAGGGCACCTCTTTAATTCGACGTCTTCGCTTTTCAAGTACGGTGCCCGGTACGATTATCCAGCGATCGCTCTCATCGATCCAGTTTATCGGTATTACCTTTTGTTCACCTTTTTTATACTTCAATTTCCATTCCCGGCGAGACATAGACAATTTTATCGCTGTTGCTCTTCTTCTGATATTTCAGATGAGTGCCGTAAAATACCGTTTCTGCACTGGCCAGCATGAAACCTCTTTGCATTAATTCCTCCTCGCTCAGATGAATCGGTACCGGATCATCCGGCTCGCCATTCAGATCAAGGAGTATTATTGGAGAGCCGCTCTTTATAATCTCTTCCACATTCTCCGACCATTTCGTATCGGCGATATATGCAAAAATTGGAACGCTCTTCTCCTTCAGTATGAAGCCATAGGTTTCAGTGAAGTGCTCCATCCTGATCGGTACGAGTTGATACGAGCCTAATCGTATTTCTTTTTCAGGAAAAAGGCTGTTAAAAGCTATATGCTCTTCTATCCAGGAGATGCACGGATGTTCCCCTGAGAGTGCTCTGACCGTCAGATCAATTAAGAATTCCTTCCCTCCGTGAGGGGCGTACAGTTTTATCTCTTTTCTCTGATTGCCCTTCATCTCCTCCCAGAATAGACGCAGCGCCAGGAAGGGAAATCCGAAACTGTGATCGCCGTGAAAATGCGAGATATATATCTCTTCAATGCTGCTTATTGAAATGTTCTCCCTGAAAAGGGAAGCGATGATATCGGGAGGCGTTTCGACTAAAACGGTGTGATCAATCGTAAATGCATTGTAGGGAAGGCCATCATTTATTGCTCCGCCATTTCCCAGTATTGTTACCTTCATGAGCTGTCCATTTCCAGGAGATCGCTATCCCCGACATGAAAACGCTCCTTAAATTCGATGAACCGCGGCGGCATGAGGAAAATGAATCCTATCATTGCGGCGGCAAGTACCGCGTTTATCATCGAACCGGAGAGGAAATAGGCAATCCCGTTGATGAAAGAGGCAGCTTCAAGAAAGCTCCACTGCATAATCTTCGTTGTGTGATAAACAGTATATTTGCTGATAAGTGTATCATCCTGCTTAATCCTCTTTGACCTGATGGATTGTATGTAATAGCTCAGGGGGACAAGAAGTACGCAGATTGCAATTGCGATAGTATTCAACACTGAAACCGGATTATCTTTTGTGCTGTACATAAAAGCATAGAACAGGAAGAAGCCCGGCCCCCCCATGGTGGCAATGTAGATTATGCGGAGTAATCTGAGCTGTTTTTCCATAATGGTTACCTGTTATCGACATGATTTTCATTGAAATATACTCACCGCATCGATGCACCCTTACCACTGATCGATATCGACGGGACTGATAACGGTATACCTGATGCCCTGACGGGGCTGTGCCATCCAGTTTTCAACGGTTTCTCTCCATTCGAGATAGTGCGCTGTTTTCTTGTGTGCGGCAACAGCCTCTTCCGATTTGAAGACTTCATAGATGAGAAATTTTGACGGGTCATCAGCGTTCTGAAGCACATCGAATCTGAGATTCCCCGGTTCTTTTACAGTCCCCTTATGATTTTTAATGATTGCCTCAGAGAAGTCTTCTATATTCTCTTCCTTAACTACTACGTGCACACAGGTGACAATCATTGCGGGCCTCCTTTATTTTCTGTAAGTGCCGCCTTCAGATACATTCCGTTACAGTGGTATCCGTACGATGCGTTTTTTCACGACGATACTATCATCTCCACGATAGTCGATTTGCAGGGGAGATTGGAATCGATATCGGCAGCGCAGTATAGCAGCGTACACACTTTTGTAAAATACTTTTCTTCAATTTTTTTTTGGAATGATGGGGCTATGGCGATCGTAAAAACACGTTTTTTGCAAGTTTGGAAATTCCAGTAGAACTCTCTTCTCCGCACATTTCAGGATAAAAACCGATTGCATTTTAAAACGATAAGGAGAATGTTTGAATGTATCATACCGTTAGCTTTTTTACTGAAAAGCCGACTGTGAATGGAAATCTCTATTGAACGGTAGGATTGAGAATGAAAGTATTCCCGGCAACAGTCATTGTATTTCGAACGGTTTTTTTTACGCTCCTGCTGCTCTGTGTCTTCTGTGGCACTGTATATGCCGATTACATAACCGATCACCTGGAAAGCTGGAAGCCGTATTTTATTGAGAGCGAACCCCTCGTAACGGTGCACCGGTGGCGAGTCCCTTTCGACACGGTGAACAGGTTTGACATCGGAAGCATAAAGATGATAAGTCCCTTCGGGGTAACACGCTTCTCGTACCTGCGTGGCCATATTCACACCGGCGCGGACATCATTCCCCGGAGGAAGCGTTCATACGTCTATGTGTATCCGCTTGCTCCGGGAGTTGTCTGTTCAATTCATCTCGGGCATCCCCATAAGACGGTCGTTGTGAAGCACCGCACCACAAAGGGCGAGATTATCTTCACCTCATATAAACACCTGCATGAGATATACGTGCGTAACGGGCAACAGGTTCGCGCTGATACACGGCTTGCCCGGCTCTATACACGGGGAGAGGCGCTCGCACAGGGTGGCAATTACGATCACCTGCATCTTGAGATTCGTCGAAAATTCGATGATTATGGTGTTGCAAGCTGGGCGACAATGAATAGAAAGGCACTGTATGACCGGTTTTACGACCCCTGGCTTTTTCTGAAGGAACGGGTGAAGTGAGATGCAGTCCACCGGTGTAATGCTCTTTGTGAAGTGAGAGGATGGCTCGCCCCGCATTTCAATTATCGAGGAGTACCGGGCCGAAGCTGTATCCACGAGCCGCCGGCTCATAATGCTTTTCCCCGCTCTTCTTCAGGAAAGCTGGATATGTTTTCTCTTCTTCGAGGAGAGGTATTGGCCGCGGCCCTACCCAACCCCGGGAGGGGGTAAAGTGAATATACCTGATAGTGATAGTGTCATTCTCTTTGAGCCCGGAACGGGTGCGTTGTACGGTAATGACCCTGGCTTCAACAGTAACCGTTCTCCTCGAGCTGAAAATTTTCCAGTCCCTGCTAACTGATATAACCTTTATGGTAACATACTCGGGAGCCTGTTCCTGATACTGTTTATAGTATTTCGGTTGTATTTCCGCATAGGCACTTACGAGAAAGGTTATCATCAACAGGGGAAGAGCAACTTCTTTCATCGGTTCATCCGTATAGAGAGATTATAGACAGCGGTTTTCAGATACGCACCGGTGAGAGAGTATTCATACCACTCGGTGCACCGATCAGTCAACAAGAAAAATACAGAAACCGGATTATTCCTCCGGATTCTCTGTGGATGTTTCAGTACGGCATTGAGCTTTTTTTATCTTGACGATAGAGGCTCTATCCTGTAACGAAAGCGCAGGAGTTAATCGCGTATGGCGAATCTGTATTATCACCGTATGATAGAGGGTTTTCCGGAGAGGCTATACTCATCGGTGAGCTATGCTGCGGGTTATTCGAAACGATCATTTGTACTCACTACGCCGGAGAGCGATGATCATGTGCTTATTGATCCGACCGATGGCATGGATCTTACCTTTCCTGATCTCACGCTGCTCAATGAGCAGGGTATCGGCCCGAGACCCGAGAACGTACATGCAGTCAGATTTGACCATCGGCGGGAATGGACTGATAATTACAGGGAGAACCGGAAGATACTTGAGCTGCTCGGTGAGCACTCCTTTGAGAATATATTCCCCTTTACGGGAAAAGCGACGGTGGTTCATCGACTGGCTGATGAGCTGGGTGTGCCGGTCCGGACATCATCCCATGAGATAACTTACTGGGCCGAGGACAAGAAAACCCTTCTGGAATTCTCACATCTGAGCAGAGTTCCCCGGGGATTTCGGGTTATGAACAACCATGAGATTGTAGACTCATGGAGAGCGCTGCATCAAGCGGGAGGTGGCAGAAGAGCGGTCATTAAGGCTGCTCAATCGGCATCGGGAACCGTAAGTACTATTGTTGAAACCGAGGAGCATCTCCGGAAGTTCATCAGCGAGTTCGATTTCGCCGAGCTCGACGGGGGGGTTATCGAGGAGTGGTTTGATTCGGACAATCGCTCCCCGTCAATCAACTATTTTATCTACCCTGACGGGACGCCGAAAGTGCTTTTTATATCCAATCAGATATTTGAGGATGAGAGCATCGTGTACGGCAGGGAGGGGACGCGCATATATCGGGGAAACAGCTTCCCAACTGACTTCGATGAGACAATTCAGGAAAAGATTCGGGATCTCACTATGCCCCTCGTGGAGGGACTGTACCGGGGTGGATACTGGGGCCCGGTTGGTTTCGATACTATTGTTGTCGACGGCACCGAGGTATTCATCACTGAAATCAATCCTCGCATCACCGGTCCTCATTTTGGCTGGCGACCGGCTCGGAATATCGGTCTCCCCTGCTTCTCACTGCAGAATGAGAAGATCAGAAAGGACATTCACTTTTCGGGGTTGCGGGAGGCGCTGGAGGAGATCCTCTACTATCGGGGAGCGGATGAGGGATATGTCGTTTTCAATTTTTTCCCCGGCAAGTTCATCGGGCTGGTGCTGAGCTCGCATCCGGAACGGCTCGAAGCGCTCCGAAGCAGAGCGGATGAGCTTCTGAAGCCGTTGCGAGGAGAAAAAAATGGAGGAGAAGGCAATGAATTCGAGTGAGTATTTCAATGTGGAGCTGAAAGATCATATTGCGTGGTTCACGCTGAACAGGCCGGAGAAGCGAAATACCATGACCGTTGGATTCTTCAAGGCGCTGCATGATCAGTTTGTGCAGTTCGATGAAGATCCCGATGTTCGCGTGATTGTTATGAAAGCGGCGGGGAAGAGCTTCTGTGCCGGTCTCGATCTGGTCGAAGCGAGTTCCGAGCTGCAGATTGATGGTAAGGCGGATTCCCGTGAGGGATTGCGTCGTTTTATTCTGGAGGCGCAGGAGAGCATGAACAGCGTGGAGCGGTGTCGGAAGCCGGTCATTGCGGCAGTACACAGCCACTGCATCGGTGGCGGGGTTAATCTCATATGTGCCTGCGATATCCGGATCGCTTCCCGGGATGCGATCTTCAGCGTTCGAGAGACCAGAATCGGTATTATCTGCGATGTCGGTACCCTGCAGCGTCTTCCTCACATTATCGGGCATGGCTGGGCAAATGAGCTTTCCCTTACCGGGCGGGACTTTACCGCTGATGAAGCCCTGCAGATGGGATTTATAACACGACGATGTGAGAATCAGGAGGAGCTCTACAAGGAGGCGGGGAAGCTGGCGACCGAGATAGCAAATCTCCCCCCGCTCACGGTTCATGGAACAAAGGATGTTATTCTGTTCAGCAGGGACAATGGAGTCCATGCGGGCCTGCAGTATGTGGCGCAGAAGAATTCGGCACAGGTGCCCTCGGAGGATATGTTTGAGGCATTGAATGCATTTGTCGAGAAAAGGCGGCCGGAATTCAAGGGGAAGTAACAGTACGGGATATCCCGGTGTTCTCGTTTTTGATTACTTCAATATGAACATTGCATGGCGAGATCCAGCCGAAAATAAATGGAGATTCCTCCGTCGCTTTGCTCCTCGTGATGACATTCCGAACTGAGTAATCATCTGCAAAAATCGCTCGAAAGCGGGGGGATGCCGTATATTCCCCCGCTAGAATATCGGTTGTATGACTGTCTCAGAGCGCACCCGACAGGTGAGCGTATTTCTTCCTTCTGCTGTTTTCCTTCCATTGACCAGCCAGTATCTCACATTCTTTCGGGTTTTGATTTTTACGATAACGGACGTCGCTTCGAAATACCGGCCCGTATAGTTGCCTGAATGAGTGAATCCGTCAATTTCAAGAGAGAGACGAGCCGGTGCCCTGACCGTGCAGCGGTAGCTCTCGGGGAAATCGCAGTATCGATTCATGAGGAGCATGAGATACGCGGGTCGGTGTTTGAGGAAGAGCCGTATCTCGCGGATATAGCCTGTCTCGATCCCGAAGGATTCGGCAATCTCTTGATAGTGATTAACGCGGGAGTTAAAGAATTCGGGCGTAAGCATGTGATTCAGAACATTCATCATGAGCTTCATAAAGTATTTTCGGTATGCCGGATCCTCGTTGATGAGCCGGCGAAACAGAAGTGCGCGGGGATCTCGCTTTGTTACCTTTACCTTCTGATGCATGAGATCGTCGATTGTCTTGCGCTGTTCCCAGAGATGTTCGATGTCCCGCTCGTATATGTTTCGTATACTGTGATCCATATCCCAGTTGATCCAGAACCATCTGGGCTCTGAACTGCTCCGGTCAAGGAGGGCAACTCCCTGATAGGGATCGCTGTTCGCACAGAAGAGATGGGATATCCACCAGCGGGAGAAATTGTCGAGATCGATCCATTTCTGTGCCCCTCTCATGGTAACGGGCGCTGTTTCCTTGGTCCATCGTACCAGCTCACGGTATTCGGCGGGAATGTCCTTTCTCCCCTTCGTTCGGTAGAAGACAAAGTTCCTGTGGCCGAAATGGGAAAGGACATATTCCCAGCTGAGATGCTCAATGAGGATAAAGTTGCCATGGCCGTGTATCTCTCCGTTCAGATAGAGCTTTACCGGCTTGGTATACGGAGCGTAACAGCCCATCTTTCTGGAGATATCGAAGGCCAGGGAATTGACGAAGGGGAAGTTACTAACCTTCCGTACGATGAGATGCTCCAGCGGTTCGCTGCTCTTATCGAAGAGAATACCCGGTTTGAACTGATTATGGCCGTAAATATCTCTGAAGTAAAGCCGTATGCTCTTGAGCTTGTGGCTGCGTATCTTCCCTCCGTGGGTGCGCACACCGGCGCCGGTGGCGAAGAGGAGCTTCCCCTTTTCATAGTAGGAGATATAGCAGGGGCGCTCCCAGTTTCTCCCCCGCTTGTAACAATTCGTGAATATCCCGGTAAATTCATCGTAGAGATCGTATCGGTCGACAACCACCGAGAGGGTTGGAATATTCGATATGGTTGTCTCATTCATCACCAGGCTGCTCGGCATCTTCTCAGGAACAGTCTCTTTTGTAGTTGACCACTCTTTCCGATATTGCAATCGCGAGGTATCCAGACTGATAATGTTCCGATTGCTGAACTCGGCACTATCCTCGTCGAACTGGGTTTCGTAATCCTTGGGAACAACATATCGAAGCCCCAGGCGCTCCATTATCTGGCCACGTTTCCCGAAGTTCAGGAGGGGCGAGGGGATGGTCCTGTTCTGCAGTGATTTCTTCAGAGGCATGAAGAAGGGCTCGTCCTCGAGGATGATCCCCAGCGCAATGAAGAAGGCAAGCGCGATGATGATTAACCGGGTACGCATAAAACTTTTACCAATACTTAAACATCACCGATTCTGTTGAAGAACACATTCGATTTAAGGCCCGCAGCAAGCTCATTGAGCTCGGACTGCATCTGAAGGAGCATATTCTTGTTGATCTGATTGAAGCTGTAGGAGATAACCGATTCATCCTCGCTCTCCAGAATGCTCTCAATTTTTCCCCGGGGAATTTTTTCATCGAGGTAGTTCAGAATATTGGCCGATTTTACCCGGTACTCTCCAGAAGGTACTGTTACGAGGAGCATGCCGTCGTCAAGACGTGCTTTCAGGAAGTGAGGGCCGCGCGTGATAATCAACAGGCCGACATAGGAAATGAGGAGCAGGATGCCGAGAAAAAGTATGTTGAAAGTCGCGCAGCATATCGATGAGGCGACAACAACCATGATAAATCCTATCTCCTCCGGTTCCTTGATCGGCGTTCTGAATCTTACGATAGAGAGCGCACCGAGCAGGCCGAGGGACAGGGGAAGGGAGAATTGGATGCTTATAAAGATGGCGGTAATAGCAATACCGAGGAGGGGGAATGAGCGGTGGATCTGGCTTCCCGTTGCCCTGTTCCGATAAAATTTTATGTAGAGATATGAGATGAGCATCGAGCTGAGAAGGGAGATGATCATCAGTAGAAAGAAGGGGAGAAACCCGATATCTTCCATTCGCTGACTGCCAAACCCCTTAAGGAGCATCGAGACTATTTTGTCAAATGTCATTTCCATGGGGATCCTCTCGTTTTTTCAAAAATTAAAACCGACAATTTTTCGATAGCAGACCTGATACTTTGAAAAGGATGATTTTCGAAAACCCATATCGGTTAACGGATAGAGGGGTGCGGGGAGCTCGTCGAGAGCGCTCTTTATCTCGAAAACCGCTGTCTGAAGAGAAAAGGGATTCGATTTCGGGAGCATTGACCAGTTCACCCGCGGAGCGGTAATATCATAATCGAAGCACACCCGCGCTCTGGTGAGCGGCTCAATAAAGCGGAATCTCTTATAGCTTATCTGAAAAACGGGGAAGACCTCTTCGGTGATGATACCCTGTGATCGCAGCAGCCGTGAAATTTCCAGGAGTTTTGTACTGTGCAGCGGGACCCCTGCGAGCCATTTCCCGGAGAATGGTGATTCCATTCGAAACTTTTCGCGGCGATTACCGATCTTAAACTTTGCCTCAATAAATGAAACATCGTCGTGTTTGCTGAGCGTGAGATCCGAATACCAGCGAAGGCGTATTTTCATCTTCAGATAATCGCTGTTGTCCTTCTCGGCCATGAATCTCCAGTTTCGAGTATCATAATAGATGCTCGAGATCGCTCCTTCAGGGAACTCGGGATCGGGCATGCACTGATGCGTGAGCCAGCGGATGACCTGATGGGCTTTGCTGTTGCTGATGGTGAATTTTATCTCATGAACAGCAGGTTTTTGCAGTTTATCGCGGAGCATAGGTTTCAACTCAATAATCTGTAAGGGGTGCCGATCTTTCTGAAGAGCAGTGCCGTACTGTATTCCGACTTTAGAATAGTATTCTCTTTCTGCAGTTTATCATCCTTGTCAATCAAAAATTACATTACCGCCTCTGATTATATTGCGTCGTGCATAATCCTTCGCCGACCATTGACGATTCTTCTGACGATTATCATTCAGGGATTGACTCACTGCACGGCAATCGTCCGCATCGGCGTCATTCGATTCTCCGATAAACATCGATTTTGTTTATGGTCGTTTCCAGCCGATAAGTTTCGGTAATCAGGCGGTTGAGCTCGGGATAGTTCCTGATTGGGAATCGACCATATCCGTAATGATTGGCCGGTGAGGTGTCGATGAAATATACCGGCTGGTGTGAATGCAAATCGCTCATAAAATCTTTCCAGGCCGCTCTGTTCAGCTCTGACTTAATGATTCGTGAATCATTGGGTGTTCCGAAAACCCTCCCCGATATATAGTCGCTGATGAGAAATCGGGCGCCGCATCTTCGATCCGAATAATAGTAGATCGGTGTCGCATAACCCCAGGCATATATCATGCTCTCCTCAGGCGTATGATCCTTCAGGTACTTCCCGACCAGCCGATAGTTCTCATCAGCTTGCCAGTTCGGATAGTTGATGAGCTGATAGGTTCGTGTAATGTCAATTCGTGTTGCAAAGAAGATGATCGTGAGTATCACGAAAAAGCCCCAGAAGGTGTTGCGCCATCTTTCCGTGAATGTGATATCGGAATAGGCATAGCCGCTCAAGAGCGCGAGGGGCACAATAATCTGTATGAAGTAGTGGCCGTATGTTCGCCCGCCCAGGGTGGCGGTGTAAAATGATAAGATGAGCCAGATGATGAGAAAGAGAAGGTGCAGAGACGCTGTATCTTCCCGCGAAATCTTCCGGGCATAGTCGATTCCTTTTCTCTTGAGGTGCACAATTGCCAGTATCCATGCCGGGAGTGAGCAGAAGATGAAGTATCCGGTTCGAGCGAAGGGCTTCAGCAGCGGCATGGTCTGCGATCCTGTTTGAATATACCTGAAATTATAGAAAAATCCCCAGTTGAGAAAGGCATCGAGATTCCCCTGCCGGTCAAAGAGAAGGATAATAATGATGATGGGAGCGAGGGTTGCGCTGCCGATAATGCTGAGCCTGAAGAACTCCTTCATAATTGCTCTCGGTTTCCTGAAGAGAATCACCGCAGCGCTCTGCAGGATAAATGCTCCTGCAAGAATTCCGGCTTTATAGTTTATCAGAGTGGCGATACCGAGAGAGATGCCGCTGACTATCAGCAGCGGAATGTGAGTTCTCTTCATCTCGCATCTCAGATAGAGACAGGCCGAGATGACAAGGGGGAGGTTGATCAGTATCTCGCCGCTCGTTGATATGTACTTCGGTTCATAGGTGTGCGCCAGGGCCGTGAAGATGACGGCCGCAACAATGCCGCTTCTCTCATCCCGCAGGTACGTGCCCGTTCTGAAGACGAGAAGTGCGGTTCCGATTACAATCAGGGTGGTGACCGCATGCACGGCGATGAGATTGTTCTTGCCAAAAAATATAAAGACGAGCGCGAAGAAGTAATAGGTGAGGGGCGGTTTGTTGTCGACGATGTCAACATACGGGATTGAGCCATCGAGTATCTTGTTGGCAAACTCCGTAAAGGCGCACTCATCGATATCGAGCACCGGCTGATACAGTCCCGGCAGACGCAGGAGCGCGATACCCACCGAAATGATAATGAGGTATTTTGTATACCGATTCATCTCTTCTGCTCCGCTTCTCTCCGCTTCCAGACGCGCGCCGTGCCGAAGGAGCCGACATACTGGAACTGTTCGTTCAGAAAGCGGATAAGTTTTGGGAAGTTATCGAGCCCGCCGAAGCTTCCGAAGCGGATCATCGGTGCGGTGTTTATATCGAAGTAAAAGGGAGGATCGTCCTTTTTCCGGTAGACGAGCACCTTTCGAATCATAGCGGTTGAACCGACATCTATGAAGTAATCGGGATTGCATTCCCTGATGCTCCTGATAAAGGAGTCCTCCACCCTGACGAATTCCGCCCTGTTTCCCTTTTCGTTCTGCACAATGGCGTGGAGCGCTTTCTCGTTGAACCAGAATTTATGGGTAGCCGATCTCCTCTTTGAGTAGTAGACCACTTCGGAACCCATCGGCCAGGCGAAGATGGTCTCTTCGGGAGATGTCCGCTCTCGAAGATATTTGAGCACCGGCAGGAGGCTTTTATGGGGAAGCAGGTACTCGCCATGAGAACCGATGACGAGAATGCGGAAGAGGAAGGTGCATCTGCTCTCCTGATGCTTCCATGAAGGTTTGCAATTTCCGATATAGGCATCTTTCATGTTCCAGATGAAGAAGAAGAGCACGGGAACCGCGAGCATCATAAAGGCGTGTTTCTTGAATTCTATCCGATTGAGCCTTCGCAGGACTTCCTGTGCTGCGAGAATGGCCAGCGGAGGGAGAACGGGAATGAAGTAGTGAGGCGAGAGACGCGCACCGCCGAAGAAGATGGTCAGGAAGAGAAAGAGAACAATGCCGATCAGATACGCTTCCTTTTCATTGCGCTCATCTCCCTCTCGATTACCCCTGAAAAAGGCCGCAATCGCGATAATACCCGGAATCCAGACAATGCTGTGGAAGAGGGTGAACTGATATGCACGCCAGATCAGCTTCCCGATGATGTGAAAGGGGCTGAATCCGCGATTGGCAACATAATCGACCATCGGCTTGAACATCTTCCTGAGCGATCCGCTGAGCAGTATTTGCGTGTGATTCCAATCGACATATATGAAGATAAGAGCTGCCGAAGAAAGGAGCGCGAGGATGATATAGTAGGTGATGAGCTTTTTCCCCCTGATGATAAAAGCGGGCTTTACCGCAAAGAGGTAGAAGAGGAGGGCGAAGATTGCAAAAATCCCCTGGAATTTTATGAGGGCACCCATTGCCAGTGAAATGACGAGTGGAATGATGAAGTATACCCTCTGCTCAAAGTTGATTACATAGAAAAAATAGAATGCTGAAACAAAGAAGAGATTATAAATGACCTCGGCGTTGGTGGCGAGATATTCGGTCTGAAAGCTTGAGAGTATACAGCCGTAGAAGAGTGCGGCACATATGCCGGCTCGCTGGCCGTAGATCCTGTTGCCGAGGAGATATATGAAGATCATGGTGAGGAGAACGAAGAGTATCCCGGTAAGGTGGAAAGAGATGGGAGAGTCGCCGAAAAGCAGGATGCTCCACTTGACCAGCAGATGGTAGAGAATTTCCTTGTTCGGCGTGAAGTACAGTCCGGCAATGTCTCTCTGGGCGATTATGTAGGAGGTGATGACGTCGATGTGTATATAGTCGATGAGCAGGGTCGGCATTCTCAGGAGAAAGGCAGTTCCGAAGACAAAGAGAAATATCTTCCGGGGCTCGGCCGTTGTTAAGAAATTCCAGAACCGCCCGGAAATTGATTCAAGAGATGTTTTCATTGTACTGGCTCTTTGAACACCCACCAGGTCGAAATGATATAGTTTACGATGGATATAACGAAAGTGATGAAGATAATTGCTACAAGGTAATTCAGATCCCACCTGAAGAGGGTGATCGTGTAGAGATAGTCGAGGACAAATTCCTTTACCAGGTATACCAGCGCAATGCTCAGCAGCGCTGTCAGAATGCTCATGGTGAAGAATTTAATGAACCGTGACGCTGACTCGCTCTTTACGCCAAAGGTAATGAATCGATGCCAGACGAAATTAACGACAATATTCGCTATTTGGGCCATGGAATATGATATGACGTAATGTACTCCCATGATCGAGGTGAGCAGGAAGGAGATACCCCAGTTCACCAGTGCGCCAACACCTCCACCGAATATGAAGATGAAATAGCGTTTGAACTTGCGCAGATAAGCGATTATGGAATTTGGTCTTTTCACGTTATTTGCCGCTGTTCGAAATTGCCTGCCGCCATATCGCACGGTATTGAGTGCAGATGATGGCGGGAAGTGAAGAAAAGCTGTAGTACACCGGCTCCATTGAATTTCTGGTTCTCGCTCTCATAGGAGAATACAAAATATAACAGGTTAAAAAGAAACCATAATCCTGTAAATAACTTTATTATAAGGGAGCTCCTATTCATTTACATTTGAAGTTCCCTTGTAACAAAATACCCCGCCGATGCTTGCATCGCCCAGCGCGACAGCACTGTTAGCGTGATGCGGGGTGATTTAGTATACCGCGTGGTATCCGGTTGTCGTGAGGAAGATAAAAATCTATCAGGATATATCAGCTCAGTGATTCTCCTCTTCGGAGAGTATATGAATGTATTTTGTCGTTGAGTACCCCTCAACGAAAGGAATGATAACGACCTCGCCGGCGAACTCCCTCCCGACAACTGTCTCTTTGGTATAATCGCCTCCCTTGACGAGAACATCCGGTTTTAGAGCTTTGATAAGGTTATAGGGCGTCTCCTCATCGAAGATGATGACATAATCGACAAATTCGAGGCTTGCGAGCAGCTCGGCGCGATCATCCTGGGTGTTGTGTGGCCGCTGTTTCCCTTTTATCTTTTTCACCGAGCTATCACTGTTCAGGCCGACGATCAGTATATCACCGAGCTTCTTTGTTTCCTTCAGGTAGGAGACATGCCCCCGATGGAGTATATCAAAGCACCCATTGGTAAATACAATTTTTTTATTCTGGGTTCGTAAATCGCTCACAATCCTTATCGCGAGATCAAGAGTTACAATTTTTACGTTTTCGACAGTATTGATAACGTAGTGCAATTCGTTGTATTCAATCGGAGCGGCACCGAATTTGCTGACCACAATTCCCGCTGCGAGGTTTGCTATTCTCGTCGCATTGAGCATGTCAATACCGCTGGCGAGTGAGACAGCGATAGTTGCCACAACCGTATCTCCTGCACCGGTAACATCCCGAACCTCCTTCGCCACGGTGGGGATGTGCGTGACCCCCTCACGAGAAAAAAGGCTCATCCCTTTTTCAGATCGCGTCACCAGGAGATACTCTAAATTATATCGCTTCACGATCTCCATGCCATAGTGCTCGATGGGATCATCCTCGTTGGGTATCTCTTTTCCCGTTACTATGCCGAGCTCCTTGACATTGGGAGTGATGATGGTTGCATTTTTATACTTCTCCCAATCGCCTCCCGAAGGATCAACGATGGTCATGGTATTTTTCCCCTGTGAGAGCTGTATAACATTCTGACAGAGTTCATAGGTGCAGACGCCTTTTCCGTAGTCAGAGAGCACTATCACGTGCAGCCGCTCAATGGACTGAGCTAACTGCTCTTTGAATGATCGGAAGATGTACTCATCTATCTCCTTGATATCCTCGAAATCGAGCCGGAGCAGCTGTTGAAGTTCGCCGACAACCCGTACCTTGGTTATAGTCGGTGAAGCGGTTTCGATGAGCGTATAGCTAACATTTTCTTCATCGAGGAGCTCTTCAAGGAGCTCCTTGTTCCGATCGCTGCCCACGATTCCCATGAGATGCGATTCCGCCCCGAGATGCATTATGTTGTTCACGACATTCCCGGCACCGCCGAGATTGTATCGGATTTTGTTTACCTTGACGACGGGAACAGGTGCCTCCGGCGAGATGCGGTTTACTTTGCCGAAATAATACTGATCGAGTATCACATCTCCAATAACCATAACGCGTGCTCTGGCAAAATCTATGGTATGCATGGGTTCTATCCGTGATTGCATTTCACCTCTATACCGATAAACTGGAACAGGGATTCATCGGTGTTCTCTGTTTATATTATTTTTTGCCTTTGTCAAGGTTTTTACCGGTGCGGGTATTGCAAAGTGTATCAGCTGCATGCACCGGATACGAAAAAGGGCGACCCACGGGTCGCCCGAGATGTAATGGGTATAATTACACCTCCTCGTCCGGCAGATCATCCTGACCGTTCAACTCGATTTTATTGTTATTGGCACGTTTATCGAATTTGAAATTTTTTTCTCTGAATAATCGAAGGCATGCATCAACAGCTTCAGGATCGTACAGGATGTTCCGATTCTTTTCGATCTCCTCAAGGGCGCTGTCAATACCGGGTGAAGCCCGATACGGTCGATGAGATGACATCGCTTCCACAACATCTGCAACCGCAAGTATTTTCGCTTCAATAAGTATCTCATCGCCGGAGAGCCCGTGCGGATACCCGGACCCGTCGATTCGTTCATGATGTTGATGAACGATCTCGTCCACCGGCCAGGGGAATTCTATGTTTTTGAGAATTTCATAGCCAACTCTGGGGTGGGATTGTATAATGCTGAATTCAACATCTGAAATTTGTCCCGGTTTGCTCAGTATTTCAGCTGGGACGTGCACCTTCCCGATATCGTGCAGCAGGCCGGCTATTCGGATGCCTTCGATGGTATTCTTCGGGAGATTCATTTCATCGGCAATAGCTCTGGCGAGATCCGAAACTCTCCTCTGATGACCGGCAGTATAGAGATCACGTGCCTCAACGGTTAATTCAATTGCTTGAATGATTCCGTTCATCGCTTTGCGGAGCTTGATCATCGTGGTACGTATCTTTTCGTCAGCATGTTTCCGCTCAGTGATATCTCTGCCGACTGCCTGAAAACCGGCGACCCTGTTCTCTTCGATTATAAGCTGTACATTCTGACCAAGCCACAACTCTCGTCCGTCCTTGGTATAAGTCAGAAATTCATAATAGGTATTTGGTACTTTTTTCGCAAATTGAGTATTATAGTGACGCTCGACATCCTTTCGATAATCCGGATGGATGAAATCGAGATAGTGTTTTCCGGTGAATTCGTTCAGCGTAAATCCCAGAATGCGTGTTCCCATGGGATTGACAAAGGTGAGCTGTCCTTTATCATTGGTCCAGTAGATGATGTCCGTTGCGTTTTCAACGAGTTGTTTATATCGTTCTTCGCTCTCCAGGAGCGCCTTTTCCGCGGTCTTCCATTTGGTGATATCGAGCGTGGAAGAGATGATGCAATTCTCCCCTTTTATTTTTACGATCTCCGCGGAGATGATTCCACTGCGCAGTTCGCCGGATTTGAGCCGAAAAGCACACTCGAAATCGTTTACCTTGCGATCTCGTTTCAGTACCTTCAGGAATCTGGAGTATGATTTTTTTTCTGCGAAGAGAGAGAGTTCGGCAATGGTAGTACCGATAATCTCATCTCTGAGGTAGCCGGTTCTCATGAGAGTGCTTTCATTGATATCGATGAATTTCCCTTCCCGGAGCGTGTTGATTGCCATGGCAATGGGGCTGGAATGAAAGGCATTGGCAAATTTCTCCTCGCTCTCTTTCAGCGCTTCCTCGGCCCGCTTCCGCGGGGTGATATTCCGTGCAATACCGTGAATGCATATCACTTCACCGTTCGCACCGATGATCGGATAATTGATGAGATGGTACCATCCGTAATTGCCGTCTTTCTTTCGCGCTCGTGTCTCGAACTCGAAGGGCTCACCACGCTGATTCCTTTCGAAGGCAGCCAGCGTGGCAGGCGTATCGTCGGGGTGAATGAGCGTTTCGAAGCTCTTGCCAATAACCTGATCTGAGCGATAACCCGTTTCACGCTGAAAGGCTTCATTCACCTGGATAAATTTTCTCTCCATGTCAATGGTATAGATGATGTCGTAGGTGTTCTCGATAATGTTGTGATATTTCTCGGCGCTTTCCCTCAGTGCTTCCACCTTTCGCCTCTCTGTGATATCCCGTGAATTGAGGATAAAGCATATGGTAGCATTGCGTTCATCTTCAATGCGCTTAATTGAAGATTCCAGATATCTCCATGGGCCCTCACCACTTTCAAAGCGGAATTCGACGCTCTGTGGTGTCGCATGGTATTTTTGAGGCTCATCGATTATACTGAGCAGAATATTTTTATCTGACGGATGAATGAAGCTCGTAATATTCTCACCGATAACGTTGATTGGGTCAAAGCCGAGGATGCGGGTTATCGATTCGCTGACGAAGAGAATGGTCCCATCGTGGGCGACAATTGAAATAACCTCGGATACGTTTTCAATGAGGAGCCGGTAGTGTCGTTCAGTGAGCAAGAGAGCACGTCTCGCCCGATTGATTTCGCTGAGATCCCTTATAAGACCGATAGTGCCGAGAAAATTTTTCTGTGTATCGTTATCATATTTATAGAGGCCGATTGCGATTACTTCTCCTTCGTCGTAGTGCTTGCTGCTTCCACGAGCATTTTTTAATCGCACTTTGAGATTTCTGGTAATCCTCTCGCCGGTTCTCTTCTCATCGAACAGGCGGGGTGTCTCCGATTCAGTTGTCTGTTTCCCCCGGTACCGCGGGAGGACCTTGGCGCGTTGGACGTTCTCTGCATCTTCGGGATGTAAAATGGTGCTGAAGTGCTTGCCGATGAGATTCTCTGAATCATATCCGAGCTTTTGAATTGAGTCATTAACGTAGATGAAATTTCCGTTAGAATCTATTCGATATACAATATCGGGCAGGGTCTTGATAAGTTCACTGTATGTTTCTCTATTGACGTTCATCGAATAATTGTATGAGCCTTTCACCAGTTTTTGCCGTGCGCTTGTTGTCGTTGCCTCGAATGTTCCAGATGATGAATCTGCCCGGAATGAAGATGGGTATGCCCGTGACATTTACAGTATCGTCATCTATTTTGAATATGAAAAATGTTTTTTCTGCCGGCGCGATACTGCAGGCCGGTGCCACCGGATTTTTTATTAATTCATTATGGTGTCTGAAGGAGAAGGTGATGCTCTTGCGTGGATGGATATGGCGAGGGCTATTCGCTCTTTGCGGTAAACGTTATGATGAATCTCGTTCCACCATTTCTGTTCAGCTCAACTGTTCCCCCGATCTGCTCGGTAAGTATGTTGATGAGCTGCAATCCCATTGATTCGGTATGCTGAAAATCAAGGGTTTCGGGAATTCCCACACCGTTATCCGATACATCTATTCCGTAGGTGTCCGTTGTGTCTTTGCGCAACGCGACGCGTATCTCGCCTTCTCCATCGTCAGGGAACGCGTGTTTGAGGGCATTCGATACGAGTTCGTTGATAATGAGAGCGCAGGGTATTGCTGTATCGATTCCGAGCAGTATATCTTTTGATTCGAGTGAAAAACGTAACTTTTCCGGGTTGACCTGATAGGTTCTGAAGAGTTCACTGGTAAGGCTTTGTATGTAGTTACCCAGATCAATTCTTCCGAGATCCTGTGACTGATAGAGCTTCTCATGAACGAGTGCCATGGAGCGCACGCGGTTCATACTGTCCTGGAAAAGCTCGATATCACGCTTATCGTGTATGTGCATTATCTGGAGCCGGAGGAGGCTCGAGATGATCTGCATGTTGTTTTTTACCCGATGATGTATCTCCTTCAGGAGCGCCTCCTTCTCCCTGAGTGAAGACCGTATCTGTTCTTCGGTTTTTTTCCGTGCAGTGATATCCCGGACAATAGCAAGGGTAGCCTGTTTCCCCTGATAGTGAATGATGCCGGCGTTGATTTCAATTTCAATTCTGCTTCCGTTCTTATGGATGGCACC